>Ga0209347_1000100_pt1 | contig 245176 bp, 219 predicted proteins | sample AutmiccommuBRH23_FD_187382 | JGI IMG/M metagenome (GOLD analysis project Ga0209347, IMG submission 187382) | Deep subsurface microbial communities from Mt. Terri, Switzerland - Autotrophic microbial communities BRH/23 (SPAdes) (version 2) | ecosystem: Environmental > Aquatic > Deep subsurface... | reverse complement strand
TTCACCTTCAAGTAATCATCCATGGCTAACTTATGGAAAAAAACTGAATGGTAATCCTATCCTTGTTCCTGATCATTAGGACATTTCTATTTAGCCAGATTTAGGACATTTTAACTTAGCCTTGACAAGAGATTTATTGACCTAATTGGATATGTAATTTGTCAATATTATGTATTTGTGTGAAATTATTCAGTTTTTGCCTCACCTCTTTTTACACCTATCATCATGATGAATGCCAGCAGCATAAAGATCGGTGAGAATAACATCATCAAGCTGTAATTATTTCCAGACAGACTTACAATCCAACCGTTCAGATTGGGACCTAATATTGCTGCCATGGTTGAAGCCATGTAATACAATCCTGTAAATGTACCAATATGACTGTCAGAAGTCATGTCAACGACCATTGGCAATGAATTTATATTAATCAAAGCCCACGAGAAACCAGCGATCATTAATACAATACTGACAGTATAAAAATTACCAATAACCGGCAATTTGGTATAGAGAACTGTTAAGGTATCTTTCGGAAGGATATACATTGATAGGATTGCGCAACCCATCACAAATATGCCAGTCATTATGGTTCGTTTTCGCCCAAATTTTGCACCAATATAGCCAGCCGGTAAAGCCATAATTACAAATACCAGGGATAATTGTCCTAACAACCTGGCTCCATCTGCCTCAGATAATAGCAGGTGTTTGACAGCATAAAGCGTGAAGAATGCTTCAATTGCATTGTATGCAACGAACCAGAAGAAAATTGCTGCCAAAATTCTTAACGGGCTTTTCTCTTTTTCTTTAAAAAGTTTGATCAATGCATTGATTAAACTCGGTTTATCTTCTTCTTTATACTCGATATTCTTTGGTTCACGGATGAATGCAAATACGAGTAAGGATGAAATGATTACAAGACCGGAGCCAAGCCAGAAGGGATAACTGGTGTTCTTCTCATATAAATTTGCTCCTACTAAGAAAGCAATGATTGCACCAACACCACCCATAAAATTTATGACACCATTTGCTTGGGACCGGAAACGTGAGGGAGTAATATCAGGCATCAAAGCGACCACAGGTGTTCTCCATAAAGCCATGCTGATTAATAAAGAACTGGTACAAAGCACAAAGAGAGGAAGAATGGCAACGATTGGGATAAGTCCAAATGCAATGGCTGCAATTGGCGCACCAATTAGAATAAATGGCATACGCCTTCCAATTGGTGTGCGCAATCGATCGGACAGAGCACCAATGGGAGGTTGAATTAATAATGCTGCGATATTGTCCAGAGTCATAAAAAACCCTATCCAGGCTGCATTCAGTCCGAATTTTCCATCCAGGAAAATGGGTACAAAAGCATTATAAACAGACCAGATGACACTGACACCAAAAAAACCAAAACCTAATAAGAATGTTTTCGGGTAACTGAGTTTTTGTTGCATTTTTGATCTCCCTTTATAAAATTTTCTGATGTTTTTAATGGTTGAAAAAATTTTTAAACCCAAATCATTTTTTGATTTGGAAATGCCCCAGTTTTTCTTTTTCTTCTAAGGAGGTTAAGAAAGCAATATCGGCTTTAGTAAGGTTTGCTTTTGTTAATAAATCTGGCCTGAGATAATAAGTCCGCATTAAAGATTGTTCTCTTCTCCATATTTCAATATTTGCATGGTGTCCTGATAAAAGGATTTCGGGAACCTGATATCCACGAAAATTTTCCGGGCGGGTGTAATGTGGATATTCTAATAAACCATTACCAAAACTATCATCCAAAGCACCTTCAGGATCCCCCAAAACACCTGGAATAAAGCGGGCAACAGCATCTATAACCATCAACGCTGGTAATTCTCCACCGGTGACAACAAAGTCGCCAATAGAAATTTGTTCTGTAATTAGATTGTCAAGAACCCTTTCATCCACACCTTCATACCGGCCGCAGAGAATCCCAATCTGTGGATGCTGCGCTAATTCCATCGCCATTTGCGTATTAAAAGGTTTTCCTTGCGGTGACATGAGAATTATTGGGAGTTTAGGTGATTTTCCTAACACATCCTCGATAGCCGTGAAAATTGGTTCAGCTTTCATGACCATGCCCCCGCCACCACCATAAGGTGTATCATCGGTAACATGATGTTTATCAAATGTCCAGTCTCTTATGTTATGGACAGAGATTTGAAGCAGGTTTTTTTCAATTGCTTTCTGCAGTATGGAAATTTCAGAATATGATTGAAAAATTGATGGAAACAGGCTAAATATATCAAATTTCATGTGATGATTTTAGCCCTATGACAATTGAAAGGCAAGCAAAAAAGCCCGATCATGTTATTCTTATAAAAAAATCAGGAAACGGGAATTTTTTTAATTTAGATGAAGGTTGTTTGGCTCAATCTTTTTATTATGATTAAGAAATTGCTTAGTAATGAAGAGATTTCAATAAATGCATCTTGACGAGGAAAAAATGATAATGGTAAGATGGTATTATGTATCTTAGCAGTAAAAGATTGAATATGAACAATCGCAGGCGCCGTGGAAATCCATTGCGAATTGCTTTTTTGGTTTTATTAATTGGTGTTGGAATTTATGTCAACCAGGTTGTAATCGCTGATGTCCCGCCTTTGTTTATTCCAACACCGACAGCGACGCGTGCTCCAGAGTCGTTTGTGACTGATGCAGAATTATTGGTTAATGATGGGAAAATGGCTCAGGCTATTGATGCTTATAAACTGGCAATATTGGCAGATCCAAAGAATACAGGAAATTATATTTCTGTCGCCAGGTTGATGATTTATTTAGGTAGATACGATGAAGCGCTGGAACAGGCAAGTAATGCTCTGTTACTCAATGAGAATAATGCCATGGCATATGCATTGAGAGGTTGGGCTCAAGGATTAACTGGAGACTATCTCAACGGCGTTGCTTCTTTAAAACGGGCAGTAGAGTTGGACCCGAACAATCACGTTCCATATGCATATCTCGCAGAGGTTTACGGATTACAGTATGAGTCTAATACTGCAATCCTGGGCGTGCTTGATGAAGCAATTGCATATTCACAAAAAGCTCGCGATATCAATCCAACTTCTTTGGAAACCCATCGGGCAAGAGGTTATATTCTTGAGTTGACTGGAAATTATGGTGAAGCTGTTCAACAATACTCCGCAGCCATTGAATTCAACCGATATATTTCTGATCTATATATTCGCCTGGGACGGGTTTATTACAGTCCTAATGTTGGAGATTATCCCCTTGCTGTTCAGGCATTTACCCAGGCAGACCTTCTGAATCCATCTGATCCATTACCGGATATTTATCTTTCACGGGTTTATCAAACACAAGGTTCCTATGCCACTGCGATTCAATATGCACAAAAAGCCATCGTGGATGATCCTACAAATTCATTACTTTACGGGAATTTGGGGGTGCTATATTATCGAAATTTTGATTATCCCAAAGCAATTGAAAATTTGAGATTAATCATTAAAGGAGGTTCCAATGAATCTGGTATTCCTGTGGAACCTTTGGCTTTAAATTATGGCCGAATTGCAGAATATTTTCAGGTGTATGGATTGGCGTTAGCCCGATCTGGGATATGTTCAGAGGCAGTCCAGATTTCTGAAGCATTAATAAAAAATGTCAGTGCAGATGAAATTGCAGTGTACAATGCAGGTGAAATTGTCAATATCTGTAATGGAACGAGTAAATAAAAGAGAATCGAATAATAATTAATTCGGTTTTTATAGGTTGATAAATGGGAATAAAACTTCCGGATGATAAGCACTTATTTCGAGCAAAGCGGGGAGATAATCCAATGCGGATTTATTTCCTCGTGTTTTTCATATTAATTGGATTGTTTATTTTTCGGGAAGTGGATGCAGGCAGTATTCAAAAACCGTTTTTACCGACACAAACACCTACAAGAACCGCGAATTCCTTTGCATTTGAAGGGGAAACAAATTTTCAGGGGGGGAAGATTCAAGCAGCTGTTGAGGCCTACAGAAAAGCAGCCGAATTAGAACCAAATAATTCAACTATATGGGCTGAGTTAGCCCGAATCCAGACTTACTCAGCTAATTTGTTAACGACAGATGCACAAAAAGTTCAACGATTGAATGAAGCCATTCAATCAGCGGAAAAGGCTGTTGAATTAAATCCAGAGGACAGCACAGCATTTGCGATCCTATCTTTAACCTACGACTGGTACTCAAATCCGGTTTATTCAGGTGCAAAAGCAGATGATTATGTTTTTAAGGCCGAACAGGCTTCCGCCAAAGCATTACAACTGGACAGTGAAAATGTTCTGGCTGTTGCCTTTCGAGCTGAAATCTACATGCGCCAATTACGGTATCGGGAAGCATTGGATTTCGCCGAACGGGCAGTGGCCATGGATAATACATCTTTTGATGCTTATCGGGTTTATGGGTTTGTGCTTGAATCTCAGGGAGGCCGTTATGACGAAGCAATTGAAGCCTATAAAAAAGCAGCAGAGATTAACCCAAATCTTACCTTTTTATACCTTTCCATTGGTGTAAATTATCGCGAGTTAAAACAATATGATACAGCACTGGAATATTTCGCTCTGGCGGCAAAGATCAACGAACAGAATGAGGTTTTTGATCCTATTCCTTATCTGGCAATTGCAAGAACGTACAGTCAAATCGGTGAGTTTTTTATCGCAGCACGTAACGTGATGCGCGCTCTGGAATTTACACCGCAGGATCCTTATGTTTATTCTCAATTAGGTCTGGTCTATTTCCGGTCGCGTAACTATGAAGGTTCTATTCCGGCATTTGCCTGTGCAATCGATGGTTGTACAGCCCTTGAGAGCTGTATCGTCAGACAGGATTGTTCTGAAAATACACCTGAGGAAGAAATCCCGCCGTATGAAATCGAAGGTTTGCCATTGACCGAGAACACAGTTGTTTTTTATTACACCTACGGGTCGGTATTAGCTGCCATGCATCGCAATGACACAGGATTTTGTGAAAGAGCACTGGTTGTTTTTGACACTATTCGCAGAGATTTCGAGAATAATGATGGCGTGATGAGCATTGTGAGAACAAGTGAAGAAATATGTGCTTCCAATGGTGTGACCAGGTAACAAATCTTGTTCAAACCTCTTTGTGCAAAGACATTAATTTTGTATCAGAATTTTATTAGAAATCAAATTTTCCTCTTGACTTTCAATCTAATCACAGGTAAGATTTGTAGCGGATTAGCACTCTCTATATAGGAGTGCTAAAAATCCAAATTTTACCTTTATGCAAAAGCAGGAGGAAGTACACATGAAATTAAAACCATTAGGTAGTCGAGTTGTGGTTGAACCGATCGAAGCAGAAGAAGTCACCGCTGGTGGCATCGTTCTACCGGAAACCGCAAAAGAAAAACCCCAAAAGGGCAAAGTTTTGTCTGTTGGTCCTGGTGACCGTGATGAAGATGGTGATCGCATCAAAATGGACGTTGAAGAAGGCGATACAGTCTTGTTTGCAAAATACGCTGGAACCGAAATTAAAGTTGATGGCAAGAAATTGCTCATCCTTCGGGAAAGCGATCTTTTAGCAATAGTTGTAGAGTAATTAAAAGAATAGGAGCAAAAATATGGCAGCAAAACAATTGGTTTTTGGAGAAGAAGCACGACGTAAATTACGCAATGGGATTGATGTTGTAGCAAACGCTGTGGCAACGACTCTGGGTCCTAAGGGACGCAATGTAGCCCTGGATCGAAAATTTGGCTCACCGACCATTACCCATGACGGTGTGACTGTAGCAAAAGAAATTGAATTAGCAGACCCATTTGAAAATATGGGTGCCCAACTGCTCAAAGAAGCAGCGACAAAAACAAATGACATCGCCGGTGATGGTACAACTACCTCAACCGTGCTTGCACACGCAATGGTTACAGAAGGGTTGAAAACCCTCGCAGCTGGTGCCAACCCCATGTTACTCAAACGTGGCATCGAAGCAGCTTCAAAAATGGTGGCTGATGAAATCAGGTCACAGGCTATTGAAATTCGCGAAAAGAATGAAATTGCAAATGTCGCCACTATCTCTGCTCAGGACCGTTCCATTGGTGAGTTGATTGCCGATGTCATGGATAAAGTTGGAAAAGATGGCGTTATTACAGTCGAGGAATCAAAAGGTCTGGAATTCGAACAGGAATATGTTGAAGGTATGCAGTTTGATCGTGGTTATATATCACCCTATTTCGTAACCGATGCAGAACACATGGAAGCAGTAATCAGTGAACCTTACATCCTGATCCACGACAAGAAGATCTCTGCCGCAGCTGATATTGTCCCAGTATTGGAAAAAATGGTTCAGGTTGGAAAACGCGACCTGGTCATCATTTCAGAAGATATCGATGGCGAAGCTTTGGCAACCCTGGTTCTCAACAAAATCCGCGGTATGATCAATGTCCTGGCTGTGAAAGCTCCTGGATTTGGTGATCGACGAAAAGCCATGTTACAGGATATTGCCACTTTGACCGGTGCCCAGGTTATTTCTGAAGAAACTGGTCGCAAGTTAGAAACCACCACAGTTGCTGATCTTGGTCGTGCAGAAAAAGTGGTTGCTGATAAAGATAACACCACAATTGTTGGTGGCAAAGGCGATGAAGCAGGAATTAAAGGCCGTATTGATCAGATTAAAGTCGAAATTGACAAAACCACAAGTGATTACGACCGCGAAAAACTTCAAGAACGTCTGGCTAAATTGGCTGGCGGTGTTGCAATTATCCGTGTTGGTGCCGCAACCGAAACAGAATTGAAAGAAAAGAAACACCGTGTAGAAGATGCACTTTCAGCCACACGCGCTGCAGTTGAAGAAGGTATTGTCCCCGGTGGTGGAGTTGCATTGATTAATGCCATGCATGTACTTGATGATCTCAAGATGCAGTATGATGATGAACAAACTGGTGTCAACATTGTACGTAAATCACTAGAAGTACCAATGCGCCGGATTACTGAAAATGCTGGAAAAGAAGGTTCTGTCATTATTGAGAATGTTCGCAAAGCACAAAAAGACAGCAACAATATGCAAATTGGTTACGATGTTCTCACCAGTGAATATGGTGATATGGTCAAATGTGGTGTAATTGACCCTGCAAAAGTGACCCGTGGTGCCCTGGAAAATGCTGCTTCAATTGCAGCCATGATCCTGACAACTGAAGCTTTGATCACAGATGTTCCTGAAGAGAACAAAGCTCCTTCTGGTCCACCAATGCCTGAATACTAAATCAATTCTTAACAAATTTGCAGGCCGTGAAAATTTCACGGCCTGCTTTTTTTTGGATTATAATCAACCAAATGAAAATGCATCATCGATTATTGCGCTCATTTATTATTCTGGTTATTTTCATCACAGGTTGTAATCAGTCACAATCAACATCAACACTTGATAATGCAATCGAGACCCCTGTAATAACAGAGGGCACTGAAACAGTGATGAGTCCAATCATAACCCAAACGGTAGAACCAACACCTTCAGCACCTCTTGTTGCAACGGTGAATGATGAAGGTATCTGGTTAACTGATTACGAAGCAGAAGTTAAAAGATATACTGATGCTGCCATAAACCTTAATAAAGAAGTAGATGAAAATCTTGCTAAAGAATTAGTTCTGGACACGATGGTAGAGACAATTTTACTTGCGCAAGGAGCAAGGGAGGCAGGATTTGTTCTGGATCAGGAAATATTAACAAAGGAAATGGAACAACTTATCATTGATACTGGTGGGGAAAGCCAATTCCAGCAATGGTTAAGTCAAAATAATTATTCACAAGAAAGTTTTGAGCGTATTTATAAATTACAAATCGAAGCAGTCTGGATGCGTGATCATATTATTTCTCAGGTTCCTACAAGGGCAGAGCAGATTCGTGCCCGGCAGATTCTCGTTTCAAGCCAAACACTAGCTAACGATATCTTTAATGAGCTTGAAAAAGGAGCGGCGTTTGATTATTATTCCTGGGGATATGATCTGCTTTCAGGCGGAGAACTCGGGTGGTTTCCCAGAGATTACTTAATCCTTCCAGAAATTGAAGCTGCTGTATTTGATCTTCAACCCGGAGAATACACCGACGTAATCCAATCAACGTATGGTTTTCATATTGTTCAGGTGATGGAAAAAGATTTAGATCGCGTGCTCACACAGGACGCACTCCTGCAAAAACAACGGATCGCATTGAAATCATGGTTATCGGAAAAGAAAGCAAACAGCACAATTATCCTTCAATAAAAATGGATAATTTGGAGGTAGGATGCAGCAAGGATCATCAAATACTAATATTCGGGATTTGATATTAAACATTCTAACTGGGCTGGTTGTTATTTTAATTGTGGCTGTAATCGCGTTACAGATGACGATTTACCTCAATCCTAAGGTGGTTTTTAATCCTTTGCCACCTTATGATATGCCGGATGCACTGGTTATCAACATACCAACGAAACCTGAATTTCAATCTGAACCAACACCAACAGAAACATCTGTGATGATTGTTCAGCCAACCGAAACAAGATTGCCTACAGCAACACAACAGGGTACTTTCAGCGACGGAACGCCAGTTGTTGAAGAGACGCCTGTTGCACCTACAGAAACTCCTTTTAGTGGTTATTATGCTTTCGTTCTGCAAAATGAAATTAATGCAATAGAAAGCGCATTATTGAAACCTAATTTGGGCTGTAATTGGGTTGGCGTAGCTGGACAGGTCTTTGATCTTCAGGGAAGACCAGTAATGGGTGTCAGGGTCTGGTTGCGTGGCACGTATGATAATAAACGGAAAGATTTATATAGTCTGACACTGGAATCCTCACCATATGGTCCATCAGGATTTGAAATTACACTGGGAGATCGACCGCTCAATAGCACTGGTCAATTGTCCATCCAATTATTGGATCAGGCAGGTATTCCTATTTCTGACCGGGTTTATTTTGATACATTTGAAGATTGTCAGAAGAATCTGATTCTCATCAATTTCAAACAGGTTCGTTAAGATCATTACATGAGGGCGGGTTAGCGGGTGTTTTTGGGAGTATATACCCGCGAAAAACACCCTGGCAGCTTTGAAGAAATGACGATTAATTCATAACTCTCGGTTTTAGATTGAATTTTTCTTCAGAATTTTTGAAGAATCTTTCCAGTGGATTAGCATCAATGGAGAGAACCCTTCCATTTGCAAAATATTTAAAATCAAATTTGGTCAGATCACCTGCGTTCATGCCCGGTACTGGCATAAGTCTGGCTGTGAGGGGTTTTTTCAACCGGCTGGATAATGCTGCGATATCCAGCAAGAGTGCTTCGATTTGATCACGTGTGGTTGACCCTGGAATAGGTATTGTATCCAATCCAGTCCCACAAACTGCTGAATACATCAATAAATCTTTAATCGATAATGTCTGGTCAATGGATCGTTTTGACAATCGTGAATCCTCGAGCAGTGGCAGCATCAGACCATTAAAACCACAGCGTGCCCAATTCCCGCGGTCTAATGTGTCAGCCAAAAATGCTGCTGCAGCCAAGGAACCATGTTTTCCTAATGATGAAATGCCGAGACTTTCCATTGCTGCGCCAAGCGAACAAGAATCCTCCGGAAAAGGTGCTACTGAAAAATCAAAACCTTGAAAAACTACTTTATGATCAGCCAATAATTCAGAAAAAATTAATCCCAATTGGTTAGCCTGGTTTTCCAGACGTTCTATCAGTATTTTCCGGGCTTCTAACAGATTCTTTGCATTCTGATAGGCAAATACCACTTCATCAGCTCCTTCAATCGCCAGACTGATTGCTGGTGGTTGTCCCTGTTGATGATAAGATCCTGGAAAAAATGGTCCAAATGGTTTCACATTTGCCAATGCACTGAAACGCAAATTAGCGAAACCATTTTCTTCGATTAATGCATTTTGATGGATGATTTTTGCACATAGATGGATGGCATTAATACTGACACCAGATTCCTGATCAGCGATGATTCCACTAAAAAAAGTAATGTCAGTTTCAGAGATGAGATCACTGATTAAGTCATAGCTATCGGGTTTATTAATTAGTGCAGGTCCTAGTGATAGGTAATCGAAGCCATTAAGTTTTGAATTTGTTTCCAGCGTTTTTGTTATTTTTATTAACTGGTCATTTTTTTTTGTAGACTTAATCAATGAAAATGGAATGGTTGCCAGTCGGATGGTCTGAACTTCTATACCAAACGCCTGACATGTTTCTTTACATTCCTTTGCCAGATCAGCTAACATTTCAAGCGTGTAATCAGCTTTTAATGTGCCAGGATCAAAAAAACTTGTGATGGATCGTATTTTCATTTCAACCTCTGCCTTACGATTTCGAAAAGAATGATGCTGGTAGCAATTGCTGCATTTAAAGATTCACTTGAACCCGGCATGGGTATTTTTATCTTTGTATCAGAGAGTTCTTGGGCATCCAATCCTGGTCCGTTTGCTTCGCTGCCAACAATAATTGCGACCGGTTGGGTCAGATCAACATCCCAGCAACCCAAATTTGCATCTGCACTTGCCAGGTAGGTACGTATTGGATTGTTTGGATTTTTACAAATATTTCTGATTTCTTGCCAACTTGTTTGATGAATGGGAATATGAAAATGAGCTCCCATTCCTGCACGAATAACTTTTGGCGAATAAACATCAGAGCTATTGGGAGCAATCAACACTGCCTGAACCTTGGCAGCATCCGCTGATCGTAGAATAGTTCCCAAATTACCTGGATCACTGATTGAATCACAAATCAATAAAAAATTAAGGTTTTGGGGGATAGGAAGTTGAGTCTGGTGCACTACACACAAAATTCCTTGTGGGTGCTCTGTATCGGTTATTTTCTTCATTAGAGAGGAAGGAATTTCATCAACAGAAATATTTTTCTTTCTCGCCTGTTCGAGAATACCCAGACCTCTCGGCGAAAGATTGTCGCTGAAAAAAATGTACTCGACCTTCCAATTCGCTTGAAGGACTTCTTCAATAAGTCGAACACCTTCAACAACGAAAAAACCGCTGTTTTTTCGCTCTTTTGATTGATGAATTAACGATCGAACTGTTTGAATTTTGGGATTTTGATTAGACGTAATCATTCCCTAATTGTACTGGAAAACAAAACCGGCAGGTGTTCACCTGCCGGAAAAATTCAATTCATTTTGGATTATGTTGATTTTGCTTGTTCAATCACAGCACTAAATGCTTTTGGATCTCGAACTGCAAGATCGGCCATCATTTTCCGATTGATTATGATATTTGCTTTTCGCATTAAGTAAATCAAATTACTGTATGTGACGCCATTCAAACGTGCACCAGCATTGATACGGGTGATCCATAATCTTCTTAAATCACGTTTTCTATTGCGACGATCGCGAAATGCATACCATAGGCTTTTAAGCATTGCTTCATTAGCACGACGGAACAATTTACTTCTGGTTCCATACTGGCCTTTGGTAAGTTTTAGTACTTTTTTGTGGCGCTTATAACCCTGAGGGCCACCTTTCACACGAGCCATGTTTTACTCCTTTGCATACCCCTGGGCGCCGGGATTAACCTGTTTCACACCCAACAGTTGCACTAAAAATGAATACGAACAGCCTTTGTCCTAGAGGTAGGGGACCAGGCGACGAATACGCTGGGCAATTTTGTTACCTTTTACAACAATCATTTCAGATAACAAGCGTTTGGTGCGTGCTGAGGTACGTCGGCGAAAATGGCTTTTGCCACCTTTTGTCCGAACCAAAATGCCCGACCCTGTCAAGCGGAATCTTTTTGATGTCGCTTTATGGGTCTTCATCTTAAATTTGCCAATTCTTGCTTTACGAGGCACTTTTCATCTCCTCTTCTAAAAATAATTAAAATTTGCGGTCAGCTAAGACACGCGACCGCAAATTATACTATAAGATTTATAATTTGGACAGCAGAAAACTTTGAAAATCTTGAATGATCCGAAAATTAATCTTCCACTTCTTCCAAATTTTCTTCCAATTCAATTTTCTTATTAACTTTTTCTTTCACTTTCATTGGTTTTGGAGTGGTAGGTTTCGGCTTTTTTCCCACACCTTTGGAAGGTGACAATAACATAAACATATTGCGGCCTTCAAGGTCTGGTTTCTGTTCTACTACTGAGATATCAGCCAGTTCTTCTGCAATTTCTTTCAAGTCTTCCAAGGCAATTTCGGGGTAGGTGATTTCACGACCGCGAAAACGAACGGTGACTTTGACTTTCATTCCCTCTTCGAGCCAACGTCTTGCATCCCGGGTTTTAAAACCTCGATGGTGTTCATTGGTTTTTGGGCGTAACCGAATTTCTTTTGTTTCGATTTTCGTTTGAGCTTTTCTAGCTTCTCGTTCTTTTTTAGTTCTTTCGTACAGGAACTTTCCGTAATTCATGATACGACAGACTGGAGGATTCGCACCCGGAGCAACTTCTACAAGGTCTAAGTCAGCCTCGCGAGCCATTTCCATTGCTTTTTGAACAGTTATTAGACCTACGTTTTCTCCTGCAGCTCCAATTAAGCGAACCTCTTTTACTTTGATTTCTTCATTAACACGAAAATTTGATGTACTAATGGTCTTACTCCTTTCAAATTTTGATCAAATTACGTTACATAAATAATTGAACTTGTATAATATACCATACCTTAAATCTGATCGTCAATAAATCAAGCTTGATTTTTAATATAAATTGGGTATCTACTCAATTATTTACAGTAATAGTGTTTTTGATATGCAATTTCCCGTTAAAAAACACCTGCTTACCACTTTTTATTGACAGAATCCCATCCTTTATCAATACAAAAAGATCAATTAAAAGAGGGTTTCAATGGATCTGAAACCCTCTGTTCACTTTTTTGGATTACACCAGTTCTTGTATCTGTTTTTGCGCGAAATTAAGAAATTCTTCAACAGACATTGCACCAGGATTTTCTCCGCTGCGCATTCTTAACGCTACTTGCCCAGCTTCGACTTCTTTGTCTCCTATGACAAGCATATAAGGGATCTTAAGCAATTGCGCATTTCGAATTTTTGCATTCATCCGTTCACTACTATCATCCACTTCAACACGCATACCTTTTGCTTTTAATTCCTCAGCGACCTGATGTGCAAATTCTACATGACGATCAGCAATGGGGATCAACTTTGCCTGGATGGGCATTAACCAAACGGGGAATGCTCCCCCATAATGCTCAATCAAGACACCCATGAATCTTTCTATTGACCCTAACAAAGCACGATGGATCATTAATGGTCGGTGTTGTTGACCATCATCACCCACGTATGTCATGTCAAATCGTTCAGGTAGGTTGAAATCAAATTGAATGGTACTTAATTGCCATTCTCGACCCAAAGCATCAATCATCTTCAAGTCGATCTTTGGTCCGTAAAAGGCTGCGCCACCCTCATCAATATCATAGTTCAAATCAGCACGCTCTAATGCTTTCCGCAAAGCGTCTTGTGCCAGTAGCCAATTTGACTCTTCCCCCACCGACTTTTCTGGATCTCGGGTAGACAAATAGGCATGGAATTCTCGAATACCAAAATGACGCAGGATATGCAAGCAGAAATTTAATACACGGTCAATCTCTTCTGGCATTTGATCTTCCCGGCAAAAGAGGTGAGCATCGTCCTGGGTAAATCCACGTACTCGTAATAAGCCATGTAACACACCAGAGCGCTCGTATCGATAGACAGTTCCCCATTCTGCCATTCGCATCGGAAAATCACGGTAGGAATGCAATTTGTTTTTGTAAATCATGATATGGAACGGACAATTCATCGGTTTTATATAATATTCTTCTTCTTCAATTTCCATCGAAGCAAACATATTTTCACTGTAAAAACCGAGATGTCCCGAGGTTTCCCACAAATGTGCTCTACCGATATGAGGGGAGTAGACAATATCATACCCATTGGCTAAATGTTCCTGTTTACAATAGTCTTCAACCAGGTGACGGATTAACCCACCATTTGGATGCCACAATATTAAACCAGGTCCTACCTCTTGATTAACCGAGAACAGGTCCAATTCTTTTCCAACCTTGCGATGATCACGTTTTTTGGCTTCTTCTAATCTCCAAAGATATTCGCTCAAATCTTCTGGATTTTCGAATACGGTCCCATAAATCCTTTGTAACATGGGACGTTTCTCATCACCACGCCAATAAGCACCAGCGATTGACATCAACTTCAAGGCTTTCGGGTTGATCTCCTTGGTGTTTTCCACATGTGGTCCACGGCAGAGATCCACAAATTTATCATGTTTGAAAATCGAAATTTCTGGCTTCCCATCCAAAGGGTTTCCATGTTCATCCATACCGCCTTCTTCAAGACCAGTTATTAATTCAACTTTATAAGGCTGATCACCAAACAATTGCAATGCTTCATCAGCACTGAGTACCTGGCGTTCAAATTTATAATTGCCTTTGACAATGTGTTTCATCCGTTTTTCAATCTCATCCAAATCTTCTGGAGTTAATGGACGAGGAAGATCAAAATCATAATAAAAGCCATCATCAATTGCTGGACCAATGGCATATTTTGCCTCCGGAAATTTTTCCAGAACAGCCTGTGCCATTACATGAGCAGTCGAATGCCGCACTTTGAATAAGTGCGAAGCTTCATATTCTACATCAACTTTTTTGGCCATTTTTCACCTCTTTCTACAATACACTTATTAAACAAAAAAACTCCTGCCACTGGGGCAAGAGAACTTCTCGCGGTTCCACCCAGATTACTCAATCAGAATCGAGCATCTCGTTTTGCTGATAACGGTAGCACCGGTCGCCTTACACTTCAAGGTTCAGGTTTCAGCTCACAGGTGGTTTTTGGTGTTTTCTTCCTGAAAAAGCTCCCAGCCATTGGCTTTTTCTCTCTGTAGGGCTAGAACACTTACTCGTCCTGATCAATGCATTTCAATATTATTTTGTGGTGGGCGGTATAGGGCTCGAACCTACGGCCTCCGCGATGTCAACGCGACGCTCTAACCAACTGAGCTAACCGCCCGTGTGGCGATATTATAATTTAGTTGTTTTGATATTGCAATAGGAAATAAATTGTCTGAAAATCCTGGGAATTAGACATCCTTGAATTGTCCCTGGGAAAATTATACTGATGATGCGTTCTGTTAGGAAAATTTCTTTTCCTTCCCTATCAAGGCTGTTAATGGTAAAATTTTCGACGCGTCCAAAATAACCAAATGGAGAGGTAGCGTAGTCTGGCCTAACGCGCGCGCCTGGAAAGCGCGTATACCGAAAGGTATCAAGGGTTCGAATCCCTTTCTCTCCGCCATACAAAACCACCTTCGAAATGGGGTGGTTTTAATGTTCCCGATCATTCTTTTTAGGGGATGATTTTTGTCCAATTAATTATTTCTATGCCAGCATTGACAGGTATATTTCTAATGGCCATCTCTAATGGCAAATTTTGCACTTTGCAAAGCACAGTAGCGATCGCTAATCCATGAGAAACAACAATGATTGTTTCCTGACTATGGTTTTCTGCTAAATGATCCAGATAAGCATACATTCGTTCAGCCACTTCTCCGATACTTTCTCCCCCGGGTTTTCGATCCGTATATGGATTCTGGTAAACTGCACGCACTTTATCACCCATGGTGTTCAACACATCTTTGATAAACTGACCTTCCCAGTTACCCTGGTTGATCTCACGTAGCGCTGGATTGGTAATAATTGGTAAATTTAACTTTTTTGAAATTTCCTGCGCAGTTTGAACAGCTCTAATGAGATCACTGCTGTACAATGCATAGTAAGTATTTCCATCGAGAGATTGGGCTGCTATTTGAGCTTGTTTAATTCCCATGGTGTTTAATGGGATATCTTTCTGACCTTGATATCTACCTTCTAAATTCCAATCTGTCTCACCATGTCGGACGAGATATATTTTTGTGCACTTCATTGCTAAATCCTTCGTAATGAATCCAAAATCTTGTTGACCTTGAAATTATATTCCATAATTTTCTTGAATGAAAATAAAAAGCTCTCACTCGAGAGCTTTTTCAATTTTGATTGAATCCTGAATGGCTGACTTATTGTTGAAGCGAACGCACATAGTTGACCACATCCCAACGCATTTCCGGTGTCGGTAGATTTTCGCGTAAATGCGGCATTTTCCCCGGGACGCCTTCTGTAATGGTTACAAAAATAGCTCCATCACTTAAGGCTGATCTATCTGCATCCACCAGACTGACAGGAGGGAATTTTCTTAGAAATCCACTGAAGCCACCATTACCTTCACCGGTAGCACCATGACACAAGGCACAGGATGAATCGTAATACTGTTTTCCCCTTGCAAGTGAGTTGCTATCTGAATCTACCGGGTTAGTAGGCACACCTAATTCAGGAATATAGGCTGCACCTTGAACCGGAATTGAGCGGGCAGGGAGTGGTAATGGATCCTCCATAGGACGATAATTGGGCTGTATCTCCATAAAACTAATCCAATCAATTTTGAGGACATCGTATGTAAACAATAATCCGAGTATTAATGGTGCGCTTAAAACACCCATTACAAGAATTAATTTTTTGATCATGGTTGTTTTACCTCCTCGACATCAACAATTTCTGCACCTAAATCCTGTAACTCAAAACAAGTCTCTTCATCGGTATTTGAGGGACATTCAAAAAGAATCCCTATATAACCATCACTGATTTTTGGATGGTAACCTTTGGGACCAAAAGAAGGCGACAGCATTTCAATGAATACACCCAAAAATGTGCTGATGAGTAAACCCAACATGGTCAATTCAAAAGTTACCACAATTGAAGTTGGGATAGGTGTAAGGGGCATTCCACCTACAGACAATTTGTAAAGGTGGGGAACAAAGAAATTAAGTATGCTGGCAATAACGAAACCAAAAAAAGCGCCAGCAATAGCTATCTGAGGGACACGTGTCCAAGACATGGGTCTTCCCAGTATTTTTTCCGAAAATGGTACTCCAGAGATAACAGAAATATCTTTGTCCGATATTCCATGGTGATGGAGAGTCTCAATAGCATTAGAAGCCTGGTCTACCTGGTCTTCTTTGAAGAGGATCATACGAACATTCGTTTCCATTTTCTCCTCCTATTCCAAATCCGTGACCGAAGGAATTTCGGTTTTACCAATTTTACGTAAAGTATGGCTCATTTGACCTTCCTGCACTTCCCAAACCGGAACCAAAGGAATGATTCTTGAAGCTAACAGATAGAGCAGAATGAAGAGACATAAGGTCCCTAAAGCAATACTGACTTCTACTATGGTGGGGTTATAAATCCCCCAGTCAAATGGACTTCTCTGGTGACCCAAGGTCAAGGGAATAATCGTATATCGCTCAGCATACATACCGACGTTGACCAGAAGTGTAATGATAAACATCAGCCAGGGCGTTCTGCGCACTTTTTTACTCCATAAGAACAACCAGGGAATTGCTACGTTGCAGATCAGCATGGTGTACCATACCCAAGCGGATGGTCCTACAGCATGCAGGGTAATAATTTGCTTGAGGGCAGCATCACCACCATACCAGGCTAGAATATACTCATTAAAGAAGAAATAAGCCCATGCCATAGAAAAGATCAGGATTAATTTGCCAAGAGCGTCAAAATGCTCTTTACGGATGAAGTAATCCATATGTTTCATCGTGGAACGGAGAATGTAAAGAATGGTCACAACTGCAGAAACTCCTGATAGAATGGCACCAATAATGAAGTAAGGACCGAAAATAGTTGATTGCCAACCTGCAACCATACTCACTGCAAAGTCCCAGGAGACGATGGTATGTACGGAAAACATAACTGGGATAATCGCAATAGCGAATATGGAAATGGCTTTTCGAAGACGGAACCATTCAGCTTCTGTACCGCGCCATCCCAGAGATAATGTTTTATACAAAATATGTCTCCATCCGGTGGATCGGTCGCGAGCCATAGCCATATCAGGGATCAATGGCAAGAACAGATAAATGGTGCTGCTGAGCAGATAGGTCGTGATTGCCAGGAAGTCCCACACCAGCGCTGAACGGAAATTTGGCCACAACCAGCGAGCATTCGGATAGGGGATCATCCAGTAGAATACCCAAACTCGTCCCAAATGGATTAATGGATAAAGAGCACCAGCCGCCAGACCAAATGTGGTCATTAATTCTGCTGCCCTTGTAAATGGTCGCCGAAATTCTGCTTTAAATACTCTCAAAATTGCGGAAACGAAAGTGCCTGCGTGCGAAATACCAATCCAAAAAACAAAGGTGACGATGAAGATACCCCAGAAGACTGGACGGCGAATGCCTGCTACACCCATACCAGAAGCAATCATATATCCCCATGTACCAAACAGGAGAACTGCGACGGCCAGGGCTAAACCAATTACCCAAGCCCAAAACTTTGGTGTCGTGGTAGTCATGGCTTCCATCACCATCTGATTCATTTCATCACGTGGCATAGGATCCAGCATCAGGTGTTCTTTGCGTAATTCTTCTGCTTCAGACTCCTGATGTGGTTTTGCCTTCGAACCGACAAACGGTTTTACATCAGCCGCCATATGATTTCCCTCCCTTCAAATAAGTTACTCTGGGTTCAGTTCCAAGATTTACCAACTCTTTATAAGCACGGTCACCACGTGCCATTTTGCTAACCCTGCTCTCAGGGTCGCTTAGGTTACCGAATGTTATTGCATCTGTTGGACATGCCTGGGCACAAGCTGGCGTTACGTCACCGTCCGCAAGTTCTCTGCCTTCAGCGGATGCCCCTTGCCGGCCTTTGACAATTCTCTGAACACAAAAAGTGCACTTCTCCATTACACCACGACGGCGAACAGTGACATCCGGATTGAGATAAGAATTCATTGGTGCCGGAATTTCATAATCAAACCAGTTAAATGTTCTGGCGTGGAATGGACAGTTATTGGCGCAATAGCGGGTACCGATACAGCGGTTATAAACCTGCAGGTTGATTTTTTCTACTTCAGAATGGAGGGTAGCAAAAACTGGACAGACTGGTTCGCAGGGAGCACTGCCACATTGTTGGCACAACATAGGTTGATGACTTGGGGTCACCTCCGGATATTCACCATCCCAATATCTTCGAATTCGCATCCATTGCATACCGCGCCCGTACGCCATTTCATCTTCACCCACAAAAGGAATGTTGTTTTCCATGGAACAGGCAGTAACACAGGCCTGACATCCGCTACAAATGTCCAGATCAATTACCATTCCCCATTTTTCATCTTGTTTTTGTTTAGCAAGTAAATCAGTCATGATAATTCTCCTTTTCCTTTCTACCTTTAATGTTCACCATAAACACCTTCTTTACTTTCCTGGCGGGCTAAAGGTCGCCGTTTTCCAGTCGGTTTGATGGTCACGCTTGTATCGGATAATGCCAGATCGCCTGCCTGATTGGTGTCAGAAGACCAGACCAGTGCAGGATTACACCCACGCCCTTCTGCAAAACGACCTAATGCTGTATGACCTTGCCCAAATGGGATTGCAACAGTATCAGGCCGGATTGCTGGATACCGGTAAACTATTGCTTCAAGGGCATAATCGCCATTGGTGGATTTGATCTCTACAATATCATCATCATGTAAACCAAGTTGATCCGCTGTTTTTGGATGGATTTCCACCCAGGAGTTCCAGGTGACAGTCGTCATGGGATCGGGAGTCTCCTGTAACCAGGGACGGTTTGCTCCATTTCCATCTCCCATTTGTGTTGCATAACTTACCAGATAGAATGTTTCTCCTACTTTTACTGATGGAGGTGATGTTAATGAAAGAGACTGACCAAGGTCGACAACTGATTCAGGAACGGTTAATTCTGTGCCAGATTTCCACCAACCACCAAATTGCAGCCATTTACTCCAGAATGTCGGAAGTTCATCAGCGGTGTAACCCCCATCTTTTTCAATGAGAGGAGTTATCAATTGTTGGATGTAGTCAACTTCATCTTTATAACGAATACTTTCAGCAAGACTTCCACCATTGGCAGATATCGCTGCTAATAATACATCGACAATTGCTTTCGTATTATGAATTGGAGCAACCACTGGTTGGACGGAAGAGTATGCCTCTCGATCGCTACCTAATAATATTTTTTGATAGCCAAAAGATTCCAAACCAGCATGGTCAGGAAAAACGTAATCACTTTCTATCGCTGTCTCATCTTCAAAAGTTGCAAATGAGATGATAGTTTTTACTTTTTTCAATGCTTCCTGGAATCCAGAAGAGGGAGGAAGTTCAAAAACCGGATTGGTTCCATGGATGAATAATGTTTCGACATTACCACTATTCATCTTCTGGATCAGGTCTTTTACAGATGCAAACCCTGATGCCTGTACAACCCCATTGGTTAAAAATACACCACCAGGTTTTCCTGTGTTACCCACAAAAGCATTCAAGGATAGTATTGCTTTCGCTGCCTGTAAACCATTCGCAGTAGTAAGGGATGTGCCACCTGGCAACGCAATAGCCAGGGAAGTGCTTGCAAATAATTTTCCAAGTTCCTGCAATTTTTCCACACTAATACCGGATACCTGTGAAACATTATCAAGAGTAATATCAGCAAACATCATGGGCACATCTTTAACTGTAGTTTCAGCTACAATTTTTCCTATTGCCATAGCTACAAGTCCTTCACTACCAGGAATGATGGGAACCCATTCGTCAGCATTCGCGCTGGTGAGGGATTGGCGGGCTTCAAACGAGACTACGTAACCACGTTTCCCGAAGGGTTGTTTTCTAAGTTGACGATAACCACGGCTATAGGCTAAAGGAGATAGCCACGTTTCCAATAAATTAGCACCAAATGAAAAAACAACTTCTGCATTACCAATATCAAAAAATGGAAATTGTTCTACCCCGTAAAGGTCCTGTGTTGCTTTTAGCAACGTTGTTCTTCCTTCGATTGTCCCCAGGGTTCCATACTGGACTGGTTTTTGAACTCCACTTAGTTCGGAGATTTCATTCAATAAATCATATAAGTGATCAGACTGTAAGCCAACCAGGAAGGCTGTTGATTGAGGATTTTTCAATCCTGCCGCGACAACATTGATTGAATCGATCCATTCCATCGAACTAAATGAGCGAGTACCACGGGTTCTTTTTTGAGGACCAGTTACACGATCCGGATTGTAAACTCCCTGTACAGTAGTTAATCCTCGTGAACAAACCTTTCCTTTATTGACTGGATGATCCGGGTTGCCTTCAACTTTTATGGCTCGGCCTTCCTGCGTTCTGACAATCAGACCACAACCAGCTGAACATTCTTTACAGGTAGTAGCATAAAAAGTGCTCACGCCAGTTTGATTATATTCAGGCATATTTGTATATGCTTGCCTGGTAACATAACGTGAAGATGGTCCACAACCCGTAATTACAGTTGCTGCTGTAACACCTAATCCAGAAATTTTTAGAAAATCGCGCCGTGAGATTTTGTCAGTCATGTTATTCCTCCTTGATTAGTAATGACAGGTGGCGCAATCCGAAAGCAATATGAATTCTTCCGGAGTGGACATTTTCTGGTGACAATCAAGACACCAACCCATGTTTTTACCCTTTTGAGGTTCAGCAACAGTCATCGTACTTAAGTCACCATGACAGGTTGTGCAGGTCAATCCAGCACTGGTATGAGGTAAATGTGTAAAAACAACAAAGTCCGGTTGCATTGCTACTGGAACCCAGGGGATTTGTTTTCCTTCAGAACCATAGCTGGCAACCAATTTCAGGTTGTCGTTTCGAGGTTCAATTTGCTGATGGCAACCCCAACATTTATCAGTTGTAGGCAAACCAGCACTGGGTCCAGTTGTTGCGCCAGGATGACAATAAGAACATTGAGCACCGAGGCCTACATGAAAATTATGTGGAAAAGCAATGGGTTGTTCAGGAGGAATTTGTGTGTAATAAATCCCGCCAACTGCTCCTCCCAATAGTATTAGCAACACCAATGCACCAACAATACGTACACTTGCGCGCTGCCACCAGGGTATTGAAGATTTCATAAAATTCTCCTTCTACACTTTTTTACTTTGCTTGCCGGTTGCGCAATAACCAAACCAGCAAAAGAATAATTCCAACAAAAAACGCTCCTAAGAGGATTGCAAAACCAAGGCTGGTTGCCATAGCACCAAATGCAGTCACAATACCGGAAAACCAATTCTGTGCCGGTCCACCAAGATTCACAATAGGCTCTATGTCAACGGGTTGATTTTCCATTACTTCAAATCCGGTTGGGAAGGATGATTGAATGTAATAAACAACATCACGACCATCTTCTGGTGTCCAACCTAATTCATACCCTAAAGGCATTTCCGGTGCGCGGGCGGTGCCAAACCTGGTTCGATGCAGAAATCGCCATGGATCTTGAATAGCTAATGTGCCGAGAGCAACCTCTGTCCCTTCATATCGGAAAGTTGCCATGGTCCCATCTTCCCCATGACAGCTGGAACATGCCTGTTCATATTTTTGCTTGCCATTGTTCAGATCCCCACCGATTACTTTTCGAGTGACCAGATCGATATACTCGTTATCATCTATGAGACCTGTCTGAATGAAAGCAATTACACTGTCAACATCATCCTCACTTAACATGGAAGTGAAATTGTGTTGCGCATCCGATGAACCATCCAAGGCAGCCACCAATTCACCACGATTATATCCAGCTGTTTCCAGAATTCCTGGAAAACCGGTAAAGTTTGAACCAGATCGGAATGCACCAGTATTACCCTGATAATCCCAGCCATGGCATTCAACACATCGCCAGGTATCCAAACCTGAACGAGTGTTGTTTGTCTGCCTTGACCAGACAGGGTTATTTCCGACTGGTACTGGTGCATCTGGAATAACTTTGGTCCAGTCATCGTATATTTGAGCACCACGGGATACAGGGCTTAATTCTTGACGATTTTCTTTTGCTGAGACGCTTATAAAAGTGATACTAACAACAACAATTAAAAACAGGATCATGAGGAAACTCAAAAATCTTTTTAACTTGTTCATCTGTTATCTCCTCGAATAGAATGGGTGATTAAGTTTTTAATATTTCAATTTCTATCAAACACTATTAAGGACTTTATAAACGAAACTATATGTAAAACATTATTAAATTTTTCTAAGAATTATATACTAAATTTATGATATTTGTCTTTTTTTACCCACTAATTTTTCAATATTAAATCCTTCGAAAAAACCAATTTGATATAATGAATCTTAACAATGGACTACTCAAATGTTAAAAAATTTTAATATAACAATATTGTACATGAAATAGGAATGTAAATGAATAATAAACCTAATACATTTTCGATAAAAATTGAAAAACCAATTTTTGGTGGGGAATTTATCGGAAGGCTACCTGATGGAAGACCAGCTTTTGTGCCATACGTGCTTCCTGATGAAGATGTGAAGGTTCAAATCAAACAAGATAAAAAAGGATATGCACGTGCATCTCTGATCTCAATTGAAAATGCCAGTGAAAAACGAATAGCTTCTCTTTGTAAATTTTTTACTAAATGTGGTGGTTGTCATTACCAGCATATGGATTATTCGGAACAATTATTATTAAAACAATTAATTGTTGTGGAACAATTCTCCAGAATTCCAGGCTTTGATATTTCAAAATTAAAACTAATTATTCCTGCAGATGACCCTTTCCATTACAGAAACAATATCCAATTCTCAATAACAGATGAGGGATTATTAGGTTTTCAAGCATCCGGTACGAATCAAATCATTCCTATCGATGAATGCTATTTGCCTGATGATCAAATTTGTCAGGTTTGGAAATTGTTGGATTTGGAGCAATTCCCCGGATTAAAAAGAATTCATATTCGTGTTGGTATTCAAGAGGAGAGCATGCTCATTCTCGAAAGTGATAATTATACTGAACTGCCATCCTTGGAACTGGATGTTCCAATATCAGTCATTCACCTGAGCAAAGTCGGAAAAATCGTAATGGCAGGTGAAGATCATCTGATTTATCAAATTAAGGATCAATACTTTCATGTTTCAGCCGAATCTTTTTTCCAGGTGAATGTAGAACAAGCCGAAAAAATGGTTGAAATAGTTTGTGGATATTTACCTGAAAAAGCCAATACATTGTTGGAACTTTATTCAGGTGTTGGTCTGTTCACTCGTTTTTTGGCTGATCGATTTCAATCGGTCCATTCGATTGAAGAATCAACTTCAGCATGTGATGACTTCGCGATTAATCTGGATATGTTTGACCATATCAATCTCTACACAGGTTCTGTAAAGGAAATTGTTCCTTATCTTGAAATCCAACCAGATGTAATTCTTTTAGATCCACCTCGGTCCGGTTTAGATTCAACAACACTCGATCACATAATTAATTTAAAATCACCTCTGATTGTTTATGTTTCTTGCGACATTTCAACATTAGCACGTGATTTGAAGAAATTATTGGAAAATGGATATATTATCTCAGAAATGGTTCCCATAGATATGTTCCCCCAAACCTATCATGTGGAAACTGTGGTACTGCTTGAATACATAATAGAACCTGAATTAAATTGATCTCTATTGAATATATAGAAATGTCATATGGTTATGTCCGTTATCATACTAATTATTGCTTGAATTTTCGGTATTAATAAGCCATCTCATAAGCTGCAGAAATAATAGAATTTATATAATTATATTTGGTCTGCTAATGGGTTTTGAAGTTAAGCGACTACTAAATCGAGACAATTAGCAGAGATTTTCTGGTTAATGAATAACCTATGAACAGGTCAGGATAACATAGCAAAGGACAATAATGAAATCAATTGTTATAATAATTCGTTATGGTTGATAAGAATTTTCCATGGGGAAAGACAATATTTACCAGTAATTAGAATCTACGTTGGGATTTCATAGAAATAAAACAGGGAAACAATAATGAGAAGAATGAAAATTTTGGGTTTGAGTATTGTAGGCTTCATTTTACTTTTTTCAATCATTTCCATGGTTATAGTAGTGTTTATCTATAATGGACAATTTCCAAGATATGACAGGCACGATATGACGATTTCAGCTGGTTTAAGATATGAAGATCTTGAAGCACAGTATCCAAGAAGATTGGTGAGTTTTGAATCGGGCAATAATCGTTTGCAAGGATATGTGTATGGTATGAACCAAGAACAAGGTCTTGTGGTAGTGGTTCATGGTATTGGAGGAGGAGCAGATAGTTATCTACCTCAAATCACTTATTTTGTTGATCAGGGGTGGCGGGTTTTTGTCTATGATGCAACAGGCAGTTTTGACAGCGAAGGCAAGACGACTAAGGGCTTTCCACAAGCGTTGATCGATTTAGATGCAGCATTGACATTTATCAACTCACAGGAGGAATTTGCTAATTTGCCAATTCTCCTATTTGGTCATAGTTGGGGCGGTTATGCAGTGGCTAATATATTGCACTATGATTATAAAATCGCAGGTGTTGTTACAGTATCTGGTGCAAATAGTCCTATGGAAATGATTATGGAACAAGGTCGGAGAATGATGGGTGGTTTTATTACCATCCAATACCCATATTTATGGTTATATCAAAGAATTCTGTTTGGAGAAACAGCTTCATTGAATGCAGTTGATGCCATCAATCGATCAGATGTTCCGGTTCTTATTATCCATGGCATTGAAGATGAGCTTGTTGCTTATGAGGGCAGTTCCATTATTGCTAATTTGCAAGAGATTACTAATCCTAATGTAAGAACCATATCACTAAGTGAGCCTGGACGAAACGGACACAACAATTTATTTCGTTCGAATGCTAGCATAGACTACATTGATGAAATAAATATTGAATATCGTATACTTTATGATTATTATGATCAAAACATCCCATATGAAATCAAACAAGATTTTTACTCGCAGATAGATCGATCTGTAGCACAAGCAATTAATCGAGAATTGATGGGTGAGATTCAAGCATTTTTTCTTGAGTGCATAGAAAAATAAAAACCAAACCTGAATCAACGCATGGTCAGTTACCAGAATGTGTAAAGCAAGGAAATATAGTTGCAACAGTAATTCCTGGTTGGGTGGAGAAGGAACACCCAAAATGATGACAGGTAATGTTTAACAAGTGTAAATAAATTTTGGTTTACAGTGTTGTTTATGGATTCAAGACCGGAAAACTGAATTGACCTGGAGGTGAAATTAGATAAAATATTAAAAGATTGGAGGAGGAAAATGAAAATTTTAAGGATATTCGGATTAATTATTTTTTTAGTTATTGCTATTATTGCAATATTATTGATTGCTGCTGCGATAAATCATAAAAATCAATTAAAAAGGGAGGCCAATGAATATCCGCCACCTGGTAATTTAGTTGATGTAAATGGTAAAAAATTACATATTTATACAGATGGAGATGGGGATATTTTACTTGTTTTTATGGCTGGGCACGGTACCAGTTATCCAACATTGGATTTTAAACCCATATGGATGAGGTTCATAGATGAATACAGAATTGCAGTGGTAGAAAAATCAGGTTACGGCTGGAGTGAGACATCAAACAGCCCAAGAGATATAGATACCATGCTTGAAGAAACCCGCAAGACGCTGGAACTGGCTGGAGAAAGAGGTCCATATATACTTTTTCCCCATTCCATGTCAGGGTTAGAGGCGATATATTGGGCTCAAAAATATCCTGATGAAGTAAAAGCGATTATAGGCTTGGACCCATTAACACCTGAAACGGTTGATCTACTTCCTGAAATTCAAAAAATGCAGCTAAATGTTATGTATATAATTTCGAGAATTGGTCTATCCAGACTTATTCCGGAATCTGAAGTAGGTAAGAACTTGCCTCTGATGAAAACTAATGACTTATCAGAAGAAGATAAAAAACAATTATTAGCTGTTTTTTTTAAAAGTTCTGTCACAAAAGATATGTTAAAAGAAATCGATTATTTGAATGAAAATGCTGAAACAGTTTCAATAAATGAAGTTCCTATCAACACCCCCATGTACTTTTTTATTTCCGATGCCCAAGAAGCTATCGCAAGTGGTTGGACAGAAGCATTAACTGATTATCTATCTAAGATTACTATTGGAAAGTATATGCAGCTTAATACTGGTCATTATGTTCATTATGATAAAGCTGATTTAATTGCCGAGGAGACGAAAGCGTTTCTTGAAGATATAAAGTAAATTAATAATGAACAAAACCATTGGTTGATGATCAATTCAAATGATACAATAGCATATCTTTCTTCAGAAATTGGTTGTGAACCACTTGTAATTTCTAATCTTGGAAAATAAAAACCGACAAATTATGATGTTTATGAGGAAAGAAATCGAATTTATGGTATTTTTAATCCATAAAATAATCATTGAGAGGTGTTTTTCATGGGTAAAAAGAAATTGCCGGTATTATGCACAGTTTTATATGTTATTTCAGGACTTTTAGTAGTTTATTCAATTTGGTCAGTAGTTTATTCGGCAAACTATATTTCCACAATGATGCAACAAGGTCAATTGGTTTTTAGTGGGAACGAGTTTGAAATCGTAAGTTTTTACATGTCAAATACTGCTCAATATGTATTATTTGCCATCGTTCTTTTTGTTTTAGGCAGAATCTTGCTTCATTTTTCCATTAATGAAGAAGAAGATTTGGATTCATTAATCGAAGACTCTTCAGACAATGAAGATTCTGAAGAAGAAACTGTAAATCTGGAATAGAAATACTCGATTAATTCTTTGAATTAATAAATTAGTCTGGTCATAATTCCAGTCAGGGAATAAAAACATCTGTTATAGTCACCGCATAATGGGTTCTTTTAATCTATCAGATTGAAATTCGGATTTATCATTAAAATCAGACCAGAATATGTAGAGGAGGGGGACCCATACATGGAAACTTCAAAATAAAAAGGGAAAAACCAAAAATTGAGTGTCGGGGATAGTTAAATTTAAATATTTGGAACTTATTCACTAAGGGCAACGTCTTCTTGAATGAGGGGTATTTTTTCTTTACAAATACCTCTATAATAAAAATAATGCTCAGGAGTCCAAAATGAAAAAAATAGTTGTTTCAGGCATTCTAATAATCTTGTTCACTAGTATCACAGGATGTAATTTATCCTTTCAAAATTTAAACCCAACACCATTTTTCCCGACACCAAACTATACAATGACAGCCTTATTTTCAGTCGATGAAAATTTAGCAACAAACACACCACAAGATTTTGCAATCAACACAGCAGTACCAGTATTACCGACAGTTCAACCAACAACTGCAGCCACAGCAGCTCCAACACAAGCTGTTCCAACTAACACCGCTTCTCCAACCATGATTCCTCCGACCAATACATCATTACCACCAACTGCTACCAAAACAGAGATGCCAATTCGAGGTGGCACCTGGGTTTCTGGCAAATACATGAAGACACCACCTGTGTTCGATTCTGTTTGGGATGAATGGGAGGCAACCAAATATCCGGCAAAACATGTTGTATTTGGAGCTAACAATTGGAAAGATTCTGACGATCTGGAAGGTTCATTTGCAGTCGGGTGGAATGAGACATATCTTTATCTGGCTGTAAAAGTTATTGATGATATTTATGCTCAAAATGCAACTGGTCAGGATATATATAAAGGGGATAGCATCGAGATTTTATTGGATACAAACCTTTATGGGGATTTGAGCACAACCAGCTTAAATTCAGATGATTTTCAAATTGGGATTTCTCCAGGTAAAGGTAGTATCGATGGCGAAACAGAAGCTTATCTGTGGTTCCCTTCCAACAAAGCCGGTGGATTGGATGATGTGATCATTGCTTCTTCCCGGAGTAATGGGGTTTATAGGGTTGAAATTGGCATACCCTGGAAAGTATTTGGGATTACCCCGACCAATGGGCAACAACTTGGGTTTGGATTGTCAATTTCAGATAATGACGATACCAGCCAGAATGTTCAACAGAGTATGGTGTCAAATCTGCCGTATCGAAGTTTGTTAAATCCTACCACATGGACTGTTTTAACATTGGTAAAATAGTCCTCATTGATATGTTTCGACAATAAGGAATATAAACCAGAAATCTTAAGCTAAAATAGAATTGAAGCTAATTCAGCACGATATTCTCTTGTAAGCTCATAATCCTCGCCTAATAACTCAAACAAGGCGAGGATTACTTTTTGAGCTATCCCGTTACGATATTTTTTGTTTTGGCGTAAGATTTCCAATAAACCATCTAATGCAGCAGGTATATTATTCCTTGATGCCAATCGAATACAGTTCGTAAATGCATGATCCAGGTCATACTCATTTGGTAGACTATTTTGCCTGAAATACCCCAATGACTCTGCATAGGGTAACAGTTTTTCAGCTGAAGAATATTGTTTACTGGTGGGGAAATTTCGCAAAATAAGCAATGACTCAAATGGATTTCCCTGACCTAGTAAGGCTTTCGCCAAACCCAGCAATATTTCTGGACGGTCAGGATATAGTTCGACTAATTCCTGTAAACTTTCTTCAGCCTCCACCCACAGATGGTTGGAAAGCAAACTCAAGCTCTTTTCCAAAGCCAGGCTATCTTTACTGGGAGGAGTGATATTGGCGATAAATGCCCTTATACGCTCTTCTGGCTGGTTGCCAACGAATTCTCCCACTACCTGACCACCACTAAATGCTTTTACAGTGGGAACCGTACGAACCCCAAATTGGAGTGCAAGGTTTGGATTTGAATCAACATCAACTTTTGCCAGACGGAAACTACCCATTGCTTCGTATGCAAACCCTTCTAGCAAAGGGCTGAGTGTTTTACACGGGCGGCACCAGGTTGCCCAAAAATCAACGACAACAGGCGTGTTTTGAGAAAATGCAAGTACCTCGTATTCAAAATCAGATTCATTAACATTAATTATAAATTCAGCGGACATCTGTTTTTGCTCCAAACCTGTTAGGGGTTTATATGGTTATTCAATTGTATCAAAACTTTCATGAAGTTGCTTATTCTTCCTCTTCTCCTGATTCAATCCCTGGCTGATGAACGGAGATGACATCACCATGTACATTAATGAGGATTTTGAAACCCATTAATCCCATATAACTTCTGGTCTCATGAGGAATGCCTGCTTCCAGCAATTTGTCAAATTGATCATCCATATTTTTCAATTGATTTGCAATCATTGCATATGTAAAAATATCATCCTGTCCTAGCATTTTTGCTGCTTGTTGACTGATGAAATCTTCTTTTCCTTCAATCATAGATCGCATCTGATCGAGTACTTGCCGATCAACGGTTTCTGATAGAATGTGACGCTTAAACCCATGATCATTAACTACATAACAAGAATCCTGTCCTATGTAAACATTTTCGACTTGATTATTGTCTTCATCAAAAATTAATCCAGCAAATAACGCATGTATAGACATTTCTTCTCTTTCCTTATATTAAGGATAACATAATACTATTAACATTCTGAAAGAATCAAGCAGGTTTTTAGAGGAAATTTTTCGAAGAATACTTAAAAAATTTCGACGCGGGTACCGGTTTTTTCCTGATAAGTTTCCTCACCGAATGGAACCGAGGGGGATGACCAGCGGTACAACCAGAGGGCATCAGCTGGTGTAAGATTAATGCATCCATGGCTTCTGGGTTTTCCATAGTCATTATGCCAATACGTACCATGAAATGAAACACCACTTTCAGTAAGGTATGTGACCCAGGGGATACCTGGTAGATCATAGCTATTCGGGGCTGCAGGATCACCAGCTGCCATGTGTCGTGATGGGCGTTTGCGATTTGTGATATAACTTCCTTGTTGTGTTCGAAAGTCGCCATCAATAAAACGAGCACCTGTTGCTGTCTTTGCAAAAAAAACCGGGTGATCATTTTCATAAGCGATCACAGCCTGTTCCTTTAAGTGTACTTCGATCAGTTTTTTTTCAATCGGAACCTCTGGTGATAGGGGGGTGAGTTCATATGATTCGAATAAATGCATGTGGTTTGATTCAACATAGTAATGAATTTTCCACTTATCGTCTGATATTTTATACCAAAGGTTGCCTTTGTTATCACGGACGACTGCTCTGACCCAAAAAACTGTTCCGTAATATAGACGGTAGGTGATTAAATGCAAAGAATTAGGATGCCAGACAGCATTTGTGAATGGAACAGTCACTTCTCCTAATCTTCCCCCTTCTTTTATTTCTTCAATCGCTTGATTTTTTTGGATACTGACAGGCTGAATTTCTCCTGAATGGACGTACCCCTGATTACCCATTTCATACCATATACGATTATAGGCTGGTTCTTCTTCACCGATGGTTACATTATTTATTGGATGCACATGGTCCTGCCAAAGAGTACTGATTAATTTCGATTGTTTTGAAGGAGACTGATATACATCGACTCTTGAAGAAATCACTCTGCCATGAGAGGGCGTTATCCCGGTCGTGAAATTATTATAATTATCTCTCACATGAGGAAGAATTAATAATCCAAAAAATCCCTGGGTTGTTTTCGTAAGAAATTCCCGTCTGGAAAGACTATTAATATTCTCTATTAGAGATTTCACGAATTAGAACCTTTTCTTATGGATGAACATTCACCAAAGTACCCACGGAGGCAAAATCAAACAACCATCCAGCTTCTGGTGTGCGCATATTCACACATCCATGGCTCATCGGTGTTCCGAAATTATCATGCCAATACGTTCCATGGATTCCATAACCTTTGTAAAAATACATTGTATAGGGCACATCACGCAAATAATAACCTGGTCCACGCATATCTGTGTAACGGTATTTCACCCAAATATGAAATTCTCCTATGACAGTTGGTGTTCGCCATGTTCCTGTGGAAACAACAAAAGAATTTACAATATTTTCACCAATATAGGCGTATAACATCTGATCACTAAGATCAATATCAATCCAGCGTGTATTCTCATCCACCTCATCAGGGATAACAACACCTTCATTCGTAACCATTGTTGGCCTGGGTGTGAAAGTGGAAGTAAATGTTGGGGTTGCAGTTGGGGTGAAAGTGGAAGTAGGTGTGCTGGTAGGAGTTGACGTGGCTGTTGCAGTAGCTGTTGGCGTTGCTGTGGATGTTGCTGTGGCTGTTGCGGTTGGGGTGATCGTTAATTTCTGAATTACTCCTACCGGACGTTGAGAAATGGGTTGTTTGGCAAAGACGGTTTTAATGGTCGGTAAAGTAAACCAGGTACCAAATATGATCAAAAGTATTATGATTGCTAGTCCAGCAAGTTTTAACCAAACGTGGTTTTTATAATCAGATTTTGGTTTTGATATGGGAGCTTTTATTAAAGAGGTTGGCACCGGGATGGTTGGTGGGGGAGATGTTTGACTTTCTTGTTTTGATTTTCGCAAGCGTTTGATTGCCCAATCCATCCCTTGTCTGGCTCGTTGAGAATCAGGATTGATTTCCAATGCTTTTATTAAGCAGCGAACACTGTCTTCTGGTTTGGAACACGCAGCAAGGATTAACCAACCTTCTTCAAGTTCCGGGGAAATTTCTGTAACGATTTTTGCCCAACGAAACGTTTCCTGGATATTTTTGGAGCGTAAATGATCACGGGCTATTTGTAATGCCTGTGAGGCTGAAGGCGTTGTATTTTCCATTATGGCATCTCAGATAAGTAATTTTCCGGAACATTTTCTTTACCAATAAAACATTCAATGCCAGCTACGATACCATCAGCAACCAACTCTGGTTGATGGCGAATAATTTGTTCATCCAGGTTAAGAAAACCCGTTTCAATGATGGCAGCAGTTGTTTCACGGCTGATTTCACTGAATGTGTGATAACTGGTCATGTCAGGTGTGATTGTGTTAACATGAAATTTTAAGCCAGTGATTTCATGATATCGGTGAATCAAGCACTTTTCGAGTCTTTCAGAACGATCCTGAAATTGACTTTCAGACGGTGCTGCAACTTTGAATCCAGTTGCATCATCATTAATATATTCACAAGAATCATTATGAATGGAAACCAATGCCAATCCATTGTATTGGTTCAGGCGTGGATCAAACTCCTCCAGGAGATCAACCGTATAACCTAATGAAATCAACTTTTGAACGACCAATGTTGCTATTCTTAAATTTGCTTCCATTTCCGTAAAACCATCAGAACAAACAGCTCCTGAATCATTCCCGTAATGCCCGGCTACTATTCCTATTCTGGCTGGTGGTAATTGGGTTGGTGTTGGATAAGCAATATTTGATTGAGCTTGCCAGATATCGTAAATATTTTGCATTTTATTAGAAAATAAATTGGAAGGTGTCCACATTGTAAATATGGTTGCTACAAGGATAGCAATACCCGTTATACTCAAAATTGCATTGCCAGAATGGAAATTTGATTTACCCTTTCCGCTTATTTTTGGATCTGATCGGTTAATTTTGAGCATTTCTTGATAGTACCATTCTTATTTTTTGAAGGCAAGCCTCATTTGATAAATGTCTAATATTTTGAAGGTCGAAAAAAACAATCTTAGCTGAATAGTATAAATATACACGAAAACCGTATAATCTAATTTAACAATTGATTATCAATTATTAGGAGTGGTATGGGAATTGAAGCTGAGAAATTAAAACAGGTAATGCGAAATTGGGTAACGGGGGTGGCTGTTGTTACAAGTTATTTTGAAGGGAAATCTCATGGAATGACGATTAATTCGTTCAATTCAGTGTCAATTGATCCTGCTTTGGTGGTAGTAACGTTAGCCAATAATACCCGTACATTTAAATTGGTCAGGCAATCAAATGAATTTGGCGTAACAATTTTATCTACCAATCAAAAGGAGATCAGTGATCGATTTGCAGGTAAGATCGATGATAAAGCAGATCGTTTTCGTGAATTAGGAACATTTTCACTGCGTGGTTCTATCCCACTTTTATCAGATGGACTGGCCTGGGTGGAATGTAAAGTTATTAATGAAAACAACCTTGGATTTTCAACTTTATTTATTGCTGAAGTAATTGTTGCTAAAACCAGTGGTGGAGAACCTTTGTTGTATCATGATCGAGAATATTATCGATTAGGGGAGAAGTATGGTTAATAAATTAAGTAAAAAAGAAAAAGCAATCTTATTATCAATTGCTAGAGAAGCGATAATTCATATCACTCAAAATAAAGAATTACCAGTTTTAGATTTATCCAGTTATTCGGTCGAGTTAGTTGAAAAGGGAGCTTCTTTTGTCACGTTGCACCGTAAAAATGACGGCCAGCTGCGGGGATGTATTGGCACTTTGGAACCTTATCAACCTCTCATCCTGGATGTACAATATCATGCAGTTGCAGCAGCACAGGAAGATTATCGATTTCCTCCTGTTTCATATAACGAAGTGTCAAATTTAACAATTGAAATTTCGAGATTGACACCATCAGTGGCACTCAGCTATTCAAATCCAAAGGAATTGCCAGGGTTGTTAAAACCTGGAGTTGATGGTGTAATCCTCCGCGATGGTCAAAGAAAAGCAACTTTTTTACCCCAAGTTTGGGATCAGTTACCCGATCCTGAACAATTTTTGGCTCATCTCTGTAACAAAATGGGGAGTGGACAAGATTTGTGGCGTAAAAAAATATTGGATGTTTCCATTTACCAGGTGGAAGAATTTCATGAATAAAAAAACCCTCGCGTCTTTGAAGGCGTGAGGGTTATTAAAAACTGATTTTTTACAGCGTTTTTAGCGCTTTTGCTTCAAGGTAACCTTGTCCATAAAGGTGTCCCATAATAGCGAAACTATATGGCATAGTGACAAAAATACCAATAACACACGCGATAGATCCTAATGAACCAATAAAGCTGGCTGCCACAGTGCCTACCAGTATAAGAAGGTAAGTCACCAGGTTTTTCTTTACCATTCCGAACACATCACCAAATGCAAGTCCAGCACCAATGGTATCTTCTACGGCTACTCTAGCATACGCTGCGGGTAACACCAATCCCATAACAATTCCATACAATAACATTAGAAAGCCAAAACATGCACCGGCAATTGCTACCACAATTGCCATGGTTTGATCACCACCCTCTCCTGCAATAATAGAAAGGATGAGGATGGGTAAATAGAAAATAAACATTGGAATACCGTATACGAGTCCAACAACCCATGCTTTAAAACCACGACCTAAATCACCACCGAAATCCATTGCTGGCAATGGGTTTGGATTGTTTCTGATGACATTTAATGTCACTTTTAATGCCCAACCCAATAAAACCATTTGACCAATTACAGGTATGAGTAATCCGACTAATCCTGGAATGATTATCTTTTTAATCCAATCCGGATCTTGAAAAACAAATGTAAAAGCATCTCCAAATTTCATATTTCCTACTCCTTGGTTACAAAAAAATTATGATGTAGTTAATAAATTACAATTGAATATTTGATGATTACGATCGAAACTGATAAATATGATTTTAATCAGTTCCCAACAATTAAATAATTATACAATATTAATCTCTGACAATTTGGAAAATTAGAAATGTGTAAAGTGGTTCACATTAAGTACAAAAATTGTTGCTCTTTTTTGTGAAGGGTCATCTGCTGGTTCTAAATTTGTTCTAATGACCTCTAATGCCTGTTCGACTTTTTCGTCTTCCAGACCAACAAAAAGGGTTGAATTTCCACGTCTAAGAAAACCACCAGTGGATGCAATATGAGTGACTCGAAATTCTGCTGAGGTCAATGCAGTTGACACAGGATTGGTATCTCTATCACGGACGATGGCAATTATCATTTTCATGGTTATATCTCCTCAAAATGTTCAACATCCAGAGCAAAAATATTAGCTCCTCCGATAGTTATTGGGGTAGGGGCTGGCAAAGGTAAAGGTGCGCTCTCTAAAGGAACAGCTATATATTCTACTCTTTGACGACATGTTTTCTTTAATGTCTTTAATACAATCTCCTCTTTGTCCATTGGTAAACCTAGGTAGAGTGTTGCATTTCTCCTACCTAAGAACCCACCTGTGCTGGCAAGGCGTGTTATGTTTATATTCAATTTTTCTAATGCACTTTCTGCATGATCAACATCTTGCGATTGAATGACAGCAATTAGGAGGATATCTGGTGTATGAGTTTGAAAATTCATTATTGATCCTTTCTTTCTTAATTTGGGATCTTTATTTTGTAAAAAGTTTTCTCATTTTGTTCAATAACTTTTCCGCCAGAAGTAAAGATTGAATGTCCTTTTTGATTTGAAACTACTTTTAATCCGCGATATTGAACCTTTATTTCTTCTTTAAAAACACTTGTACCTGAAAACTCGATTTCATTTTCTGTCCAGCGATTAATCCCTATTAGTTTGAAAAAAACCTTTAAAGGAATCATCCCATTAATTATATTATATTCACCTCTGCAAGCTCCATCACTAGCATCATAAAGTTTATAAAATTTTCTGGAATTTCGCAAATTCAAAATCAATCCTTTCATTAGATTTGTAAATATATTCCTGGCAAGATCATATTTTTGGTTAAGGATTAATCCTTCTACAATTAAGGTGTTTAATGGTAAATCAACCAGATTTTGATTTTCTGTCCCAGTTTTTTGAGATTTTCTCGGGACGAATGGCAATCCAAATTGATCCAGGAATTTGTCCTTTATCCAATGATTTTCTAAGGAATCAACCTGATTGATTTTTTTATTTCTAACCAATAATGGAATGAAAGAACTGAGGTCGATTTGCAAGAAATTTGAAGTTGAAACCTCACAGCTATTTCCATCTGGTAAATGGATTATGTTGATACTAACAATATTATCAAAAACATTTTCAGTTGAAGCCAAGCCCCCGGAAGTACTCCAGGAAAACTGTCTGGCTTTGATCACTTCGAAAATTTTATGATTTTCGAAACTTCCTTCAATTTCAACAATGCTATTTCGGGTAACATCCTTTTTAGAGATGATCTTAATATTTGGTCTTTGAGGGGTCCGGAAAGTTTTTTTAAGTGCATGAAAACCGGAATTGTTTGTTTTCAATAAAGTTATTTTTCCAGGAGATTTTTTTGTGAAAATGTCCCTGTAAGTGAAATATTTTAGTTTGGAATTCCAGGAGTTCTTAAGATCCATCAAAAGTGATTTTTTTTGATCCTCCAACCATTCTCGATCAGGAAAACTCAAATGATGATCATCTGCGATCGTTAAACAGATTTCACATTCACTAATTAACAATCCAAGTAAAAAGGGAGATATAACCCATTTGCTGTCTATACCATCTCCTGCTACATCCATTTTGTTTTGGATGGGTAAATCTTCATACAAAGACTGCATTGGGTTCTCCCAATAAGGCGTTAATTTGTCTTTGGAAACTGAAAACCAATATCTAAGATATAGAATTAATTTCTTCAGTATTTTTTCTGCTTTAACCTGGTTTTCCTGTATCGAAATTATCTCTTGTGCTATTCTTGCCAGAATCGGAAATGAATGAAATCTCATCTGAAAATTGGTAGGATCTGTATGATTGGGGATAAATCCATCTATTTTTTGGGATTCCATAAATTTATTAAATACATCTTCAACCATTTCTGGGTTGTTTGGCAAGACTTGCAAAAAATACCATAATTGTAGTGGAGAGATTCCTTCCATTAGTGGATGATTCAGATTATCTGATGTGAATATTGTCTTTTCGGGATGCCGGCTTTCTACAAATTGGATTCTTTTCGAATTGTCAGGGGCTTTCACCAAAAGTTGTGACGCTGAATTCTGACTGGCTAAAAATGCATGATCCCAATCTTTATCCCCAGTCTCAATCAGAAAGCGATCCCGCTGATTGAATAATCCAATCCGAGTAATCTCTTTCTCAAAATCTTGCTTTAGAACACGGAAAATACTGTCAATTGATTGACTTCTTTCTTCATCAAAAGCCAGGCACCATTGAATTCTTTGGTTTTCTTTAGGGTTAATTTCAAAATTATTTTCAATTGAAGTTTGGCCGATCTTTCCTGCTTGTGTTGATCCGCTTAGAAAAAAAGTAGGAAAAATGTTTTTGGTTTTTCCTGATAGGTAATAATTTAGGTCTGATTGAAAACCTGTAATCTGGTCTCCTCCAGGAAATGGTTTCATGGAAACCATATATAAAAGGTTTCCTGAAAAAAGGTTATCCGTGTTATTACAAATGGTTACCTGACCGCATATGGAAGACGGATTGGGTATCCAGTATTCATGATTGGTATTAATATTTTCGAAAACTTCTGCGCTAATTTTTACATAATTTTGATATATGTTGGTAATAATTGGTTCGCCTGTAAATTGCTTTAAGTTGACTTTGTTTTCGAGAAAATTAGAAAAAATTGGTGTTATTCTCATGCTAAGCGCTCGTAATCCCAATGTGCTGTAAAGAGATAAACCACCGAGCTCACCACCATCAAATTGTAATTCCCATACATTATCATGAGTGGGGGTTTCATCATTTTTACGCATATCACAGGTCAGGATTAGACTGAATGGGTCAGTGGGTCTTATATTTGTCTTGAACATAACCTGATTGTAAAGGGAGTGACTGATAGGGTCAATTGAAATATGCTAGAATATCTAATATCAATAACCTTTAAAAAATTACGTATCATTTCTTGTAATAGCCGTAATGGCGTTTTGACGGGTATCGTTGTCAAGCCCGGTTTATTGAGATGATACAGAAATACATTGGAAATTATTATGGATAATGAAAATAACAAATTCGAGGATCGAAATTCAAAGGAAGCTGCTGATCGTCTTAAAAAACTAATAACCTCTCAAAAGGAATTAGAAGACTCAATTGCTGATACTGCACCAAAAAGAAAGATTGATAAAGAATCAATAAATGCTGAAAAAAATGATCATCCATTGGATTCCGAAACAGATAAAATAGAAGATCGTCATCCAACTGGGGATCCTGAATCAACAGCAGGTTGGTTTTCAGATGACCTTTCACAAATTGAACTTGATCAGGGAAACACCGGAATGAATGACATTCAGGCTCAAAATAACCTGAATAGTATTTCAAATGGTGAAAGTGGGGAAGAAATTTCTAACTTTAATGACCAGGAACAAACCATAGCGTCTAAACCTGAAGAGCAAGATCCATCACTTCCATCAAAAATCGAAAAAGATCAAACTACTAAGACAGGTAGAGATTATTCACCAATAGAAGAGGAGATAGAGAAGACCCCCCCACGTCCCATTCGAGCTTATTCACCCCCTCCAACGCAGAAAGAATCAGTTCCCCCACCACACGGAGCAACACAACCTATCCTTCCTAACCGGATCAATGTAAATGATACGCAGGCAACTCGTGTATCACCTGTCGCCTATAGAGCTTCTCCTGGAAATCAAGCCACTCAACAACAAAAATATCAAAATTCACCAACTAAACCTCAACAGAAAAAGAATTTAAAACCAACAAAATTACCTAAATCTTCTGATGGAAATGGCTTTCAGCAAGCCTGGGGATGCTTCATCAGAGTGTTTTTGATTGGGCTTTTTATTATTATTTTAGGGGTGATTATTGCTGGTTCAATCGGAGTTTACCAATATTATAAAATTTCTCAGACTTTACCTCCAGTTGAGGAATTAAGGGAACGAGCAGCAAAATTTGAAACAACGAAAATTCTTGATCGAAATGGAAATGTTATCTATGAGATTATTGATCCAAATGCCGGACGACGAACGTATGTTCCTTTGGAGAAAATATCCCCTTATTTGATTGCTGCAACGTTAGCTACCGAAGATAAAGAATATTACAATCACCCTGGATATGATCCAATAGCAGTCGCTCGTGCATTCTGGCAAAATTACACAGCTGGAGATATTGTTTCTGGTGCGTCAACAATCACACAGCAACTGGCTCGAATGCTTTTGTTAGATGATACAGAACGATACTCTCGTACCTATGAAAGAAAAACAAGGGAAATAGTTTTGGCAGCGGAAATTACCCGCAAATACTCGAAAGAAGAAATTCTGGAAATTTACCTGAATGAAAATAATTACGGAAGCCATTCTTATGGAATTCAGGCTGCTGCTGAAACGTATTTTAATACATCAGCTCAACTATTGACATTATCTCAGTCTTCATTTTTGGCAGGCTTGCCACAGGCGCCATCCGTATATGATATTTTTACAAACCGTGATGCAACGTTAACCAGACAAAAACAGGTATTGCTTTTGATGTATGAACTGTCTCAGGAGAAGAATTGTATTTATGTGAGTACAAACTTGGACAGGGTTTGTATCAATGAAATAGCCAGTGCTGCGCAGGAAATAGAAAATTATGAATTTCAACCACGAGATTACAGCATGATTCATCCCCATTGGGTAAATTATATTAGAACCCAGTTGGAAAGCCAGTTTGATCCCCAAACCATTTATCGATCCGGATTTACTGTTTATACAACCCTGGATCCTGTAATACAAAATAGAGTCCAGACGATATTAAAAGACCAAATTGCTGGATTGGCAGACAAGAATGCTTCCAGTGGTGCTATCGTGGTCATTCAACCTGGAACCGGTGAAATTCTGGCGATGGTCGGTTCTGCTGATTTTTATAATGAAAACATATCTGGCCAGGTTAATATGGCATTATCTCCAAGACAACCTGGATCATCTATAAAACCACTGGTGTATCTGGCGAGTTTTGAGAAAGGTTGGACACCTGCGACATTAATATGGGATGTCCCCAGTGAATTTCCTCCTTCTGGTGATCCAAATGACCCTCGTGAGCCTTATAAACCGGTAAATTATGATGGACGTTTTCATGGTCCAATAACGTTGCGTTCCGCATTAGCGAATTCATATAATATTCCTGCTGTCAAAGCCCTAGAATTTGTTGGAATTTATGACAATCCCAATACCCAACAACCAGATGGCTTTATCAATTTTGCTGCAAGAATGGGAATCAGTACGCTGACACGTGAAGATTATGGCATGTCTCTTTCATTGGGAGGAGGCGATGTTACCTTATTGGAATTAACAAATGCTTTTGCCACAATCGCCAATAAAGGCAATCAGACACAACCTGTCGCAATCACTAAGATAGTTGACCATTTGAATAACCTTGTTTATGAATATCAAAAGCCAACTCCTAATCGAGTTATTCGTGAAGAGCATGCATACTTGATTAGTACAATTTTGTCTGATAATCAAGCCAGAACACCCATGTTTGGTGCAAATTCAGTGTTGAATCTGCCTTTTGAAGTAGCAGTGAAAACAGGAACCACCAACGATTTTCGGGATAATTGGACCATTGGATTTACGCCTGATGTAGCCATTGGTGTCTGGGTCGGAAATGCTGACTATACCCCGATGATTGATACCAGTGGATTGACAGGTGCGGCTCCAATCTGGGCAGAATCCATGCAATTTGCCACCAATCACCTGGTTGGGTCAAATTCAGCAAACTTCATTCGACCTGCGGGCATTGTGGATAAAATTATTTGTTCTAATTCAGGGACAGAGCCTTCTGAATGGTGCCCGAGTCAAAGAAACGAAATATTTGCATTTGATCAACTTCCTTTAGGAAAAACAGATGATTTATGGCAAAAAATTAATATTGATACCTGGACAGGTTTACGAGCTTCAGCCGCATGCAGCGAATTCACAAAAGAAGAATTTGTTTTGAATGTTAAAGAAAAATGGGCTGTGAAATGGATTGAAGATACAGGAGATGGGCGTAATTGGGCGGAGAATCTGGGGTTTGAAATCCCGGTACTATTTGTCCCGGAACGAGAGTGTAAAGCGGATGATCCAAAAGCAAAAATTATTTTTGCAGGACTTTCTGATGGTCAAACAATTACCACCAATCCGTTAGATATCTACGCTCTTGTTGATGCAACTCATAATTTCCGAAGGATTCGCCTTGAATATGGCAGAGGTAGCAATCCTTCTTCATGGAAAAAATTGGCTGATTTTGACAATAATTTCCGTGATGTGGATTTGATCTACACCTGGGATGTGCTTGAAGATGAAATTGAGCCAGGCGAATATACACTGAGGATTACCATTGAATCAACCGAAGATGGTCGCTATGCCGAAAAAATGATCCGGATTATTCTTCAGGTTGCTACCCCCACACCAACAGTCACTCCAACATTTACAGTTACACCTACCAACACGATAACGCCAACGATCACTGAAACACCACAACCGACGAGTACATTTCCTCCGCCAACTGCAACCTTGACTGCGACGCAACAGTCTTTGGTGCCAACAGCAGTGATACCAACACCGACTCCTTAGTAGGAGAAATAATTATCATCTCGATAAGTCGGGGATGGTTCGTGTTTTTGGCTGATATATTTCAGCCAAAAACACCATGACCGCTCAAAATTGGAAAGATCCAGAAATCAGAATAAAACCGGTTGGTTGGCTTCCTGCCAGACAGCCGGATCAGAATCCAATATGTGAACCCAGGTTTTGAAATTCATTCCTGGGTTTTCACTTATCGATCTCAAATGGCGGAATTTTACAAAATGATATTTTCCAAAAAACTTATTATAGATTGGGTCATTTCTAAGTTTATAGCTAATCAATTCCGAACGACTGCCAGGAAATATAATCACTGGTTCGAACCTGGTTTCGTCAATTTTTCTTTTGAATTGTGAAATGATACTGGAAGCTGTGATGAAAAATTGATAATTTGGTGTTAGATGATCTGAAATCCACTGAATAGGATTTTCTCCTGAGATGATAAAACCAAGGTTTTTTCCAATTGAATTGAGCAAGCTTTTTATTTGATGAATATCAGACTTTCTTTCTTGAATGGTTTCGTGAGAACTTATAATCCATTTTAAGGTGTCATTGGAATTTGGCTCGCAATAGGAATTTAGTAATCTTTGCAACAAATTGTATGTTACAGGCAACAAGCCCGGTTGGTGTTGGTTGATAAAACTAGCGACTTCTTCTAACGAAAATTCAGGATTTTTCTGTATAAATCGAATAAAAATGCCTTCGATCTGATCGCTATATGGCTGATAACTTATTGTGGTTTGTGTTAACCAAAACTCTGCATTTTCCAATTGATCATCATCTACCTGGGTAAAAATTTCTTTGTTGGTTATTGTTTCTTCAAATAATTTTTGAATTTGTATGAACAAGGAGTTATCAAATTTTTTCATTGAGAAAGAATCTCTTTGATCTTTCGTCTCTGAAATCATAAAGACTGACATTAACTCCTGATAATCTGCAGGTTCTGATTTCAGAGCAAGATAATTCTTTATGTTATCGTTTATTTGTAGATTAGGTTCCACTTTCTTAGCTGTGTTTTTCGGTAACCAATAAAATTGACCGGATTTTTGTTCAAAGTGATAGGCAGCATCTACCAATTGATATCCGGAAGACGAAGCAGCTGCAAGATAAGCAAGGATGTAACTGTTCGTCAATTCAGGTGCAGATGCCAGGAACGGGATATTGAATTTTGATGTGTATTCAAAAATTGTTCTGATTGCCTGGGTATGCCAGATCCAATCATAACGTCGTCGTTCCAATGCTCCTTTTAATTTTAAAGCAGCTTCCTGTCCCCAAATCCAGCCACTCCAGACAGCATTATACGTCCACATGGCTTGATTTGGCCGCGGTAATACAGTTGCTACGACAGAAAACTCAGGCAATTGTGTAAAATCTTTGATGGATTGCATTCTGCCAGGATAAAAACAAATTCCACCGTTATCAGGTGGAAACTCTGGATAATAAGTGAAAGTGATAGGTGTTTCTGTAAGTCGCAACCGGGAGTCTGCTTCTTCAATAATATTCCACAAATTAAACTCATAAAATTCAGCAGGAATGGAGATCTGTTTAGGCCGGGAGCGACCAGTACTGATACCCCAGAGCATATTTCCATAATCAAAAACATGAATTAAAAGAGCTTCAATAATTGATTTCCTGATGGGGCTGGTATAGAGACTATCCAATTTATTAATCAAGGTCGAAATCACTGCTAACGATCTTGGTAAATATGAATCCACTACTTCTTTAATCGCAACAGGTGGATCTATTTTCCCGGGTATCACGCGTTGCAGTACTTTGGTGCGATGTAATTGAATATTTCCAATTTTTTCCAGATTTTTCAGATCGATATCAGACAATTTAAAAACACCGGTATTTTCACAATCTTTACAAGTCAATTCTCTGGCAAAAGGAAGTTGTTGATTTCTTTTCCAAAGAAAACGGATATTGGTTGCAAAGGATGAACATTCTGGACACGGCGAACGATATATGCCCTTTATCTGGCTTTCAATACGCTGCTCACCTCTCTTTAGAGCCCCTAAATCTGCGATTGCAGCCTGGTATTCTGAAGACGGATAAGCTGCACATATTACCTCGAATAACTTCGCCAAAATAGGGTTATTGCAAGCAACAAAAACCCGGTAGCCTGCTTGCGCTAATTCGATCGCACTCGCCGGGTGGTTCCCGATGGGATCAAGTACCCAGCCATTATCTATTCCTTGATGGTGGATCATATCTGTTAGACCACCATAAGGATAAGGCGGTAAAAAGCGGTCCAATACCAATTGAGGCAGAGGTTTTATTCCAGAGAAGTAGGGAGGAGTTCCAAAGTTCATTTATATATCAGTATAATTATTTACCTTGATTTGTCTACGTTTTTATCATTTAAGGTTCAAGCTGTGGAGTAGAACCAAATTGCAAAAAATAGTATTCTTCATAAGTTATATATGATAGGATTTACGTGTTCGGATTTAATAAAAATTTGGGAGATTTGTTTTAGAAAAATTAAGTTAATGAGGGTATATGGAGATTATCGAAGATCGCGAGAGAGGGATTATTCTTCCAGAAGGAAAATATCAATTTTGGAGATATTTATTCCTGATAATGATTGTAATAGGTGTAACACTTGTTTCTCAAAGTATTTTGATAATCATTGCGTCTTTATTCGAAGGCAATATGGATGTTTTGAATTTTCCTCCATTAACTTTGTTATGGGTCACAATGTTGCCTTTTGCTGCTTTGGTTATCTTTCTTATTATTGGGATCCGCCTTATCCACCAACAAACCATTAAATCCATTTTTACTCAAAAAGAGCTTTTACATTGGTCTTTAATGATGAAATCGGCAATTATTTGGTTTGTTCTGTCCGGTGTTGTTGACATTTTTATTGCTTTGTTACAGCCGGGTAATTATTCATTTACATTTTCGCTAAATTCTTTTATTCCTTTTATGTTACTGGCAATCATCCTGATTACATTCCAAATAACTTCAGAAGAAGTTTTATTCCGTAGTTATTTATTACATGGATTTTTTCGATTGTTTCGCTTCAGTTGGATAGCAATTATCGCACAGGCAGCCCTGTTTGGCATTTTACATGGAGCAAATCCTGAGGTAACAACATATGGTCTTTTCACAACCATGCCTTTTTATATCGGTATTGGTTTATTGTTGGGATGGCTTTCTTTCAGATCCAAGGGATTGGAGATTGCATTGGGTGTGCATTTTGCGAATAATCTTTACGCAACTGCAATAGTCACATTTAGTGGCTCGGCGATAACCTCACCGGCTATCTTTACTATTTTGGATTATCAACCTGTGACTGGATTAATTGCATTTGCAATTATGGCAATCATTTTTGGATTGATCATTACCAGAATTAAATGAATTATTTACCGAAGGATTAATGGAAAAAAACAAATTTAAAATAAACCCCATTCATGTATAATACTTTTTAATATTGATACAATGGCGGTGATAAAATATGAATTCCTCTTGGTATGTTATTCAAAGCCATCCAAACAAGGAACAATTACTTTATAAACAAATAGATATGTTGGGTATTGAGGTTTTTTATCCAAAAATCAAGGTGAAACCAGTCAATCCCCGTTCCCGAAAAATTCGACCCTATTTTCCAGGCTATTTATTCATAAAAACAAATGTTGAAAGCATTGGATCCTCGACAATTAAATGGATTCCTTACTCAAAAGGTATTGTTTCATTTGGTGGTGAACCTTCCGAAGTGCCAGAATCACTCATCCTAACCCTAAAACAAAAAATTGGTGATTCCGAGAATTCTATTATCGAATTAAAGGAAGAATTTTTAAGCGGTGCTCCAATTTCAGTGGAATATGGTTTATTTGAGGGGTATGAAGGAATATTTGACATGAAACTGGATGGTTCTGACCGAGCGCGAATATTGTTAAAAATGCTCAGTAATCAATATGTGCCCGTAGAACTTGATTTATCTCAAATTCAAAAAAAGAACGTAAAATCCAAAAACCCTTAATTCCGGATGGGAAAATGAAATTTAATAATAAAATTGATCATCGTTCTACCAGTATGAAGATCTTTTTATTGGTTATTGTGTTTGTCATATTGTTATTAAATCTTTTTATATTTAAGAATTCTGCATCTGACTCACCAATCAAGTCGTTTATTGATCCTTTATTTGGAATTCATTCAGTGATTTTTTATTTTTATTTTTCTAATATCCTTGCATGGACATTTTTAATTTTTTCATTCGCTCTGATTTTGTTTGAGAATCAATCCAAGGATTATACTCAAGTTCCAATATTTCTTTTATTCACATCGATGGTACTCAGTTCGGCATTTATCTCATCCAAATCAGAATTGGTATTTGGGATTTGGCTAAGCTCTACTTTTTTATTTTCGGTTTATCATTTTCAATATTATTTTCCAGGATTGAAGAATACAAGGGCTCGTCTGAACATTCAGATGTCTATTTATTTATTATCAATTATTATCCTGGTCGGTTTTTTAGTCATAAGATTTCTTAGCATGATAACCATAATTTTTGATTCTAGTGGATGGATATCCGGATGGTCAGGTTTATTTTTGGTAATCTCAGTTTTATTTTGTTTTTTATATCTGAAAAATCATAAAAATCAAAAAAACCTTGACTTGAAATTTGTCTACGCTTTCGCTTCAATTGTCGCATTGCCCCCACTGGGTATTTCGCTCTTTTTTTCAATTAAGAATTCAAATTTACCTATTAATCCCTGGATACTCTTTCCATTGTCATTAATCCCTATATTCCTTGGAATTTTTCTGACAGAGAGAATAAATGGACAGGAAGAGTCTTCTGATACAAAGATCCTGAGGAATATTAAAACATTCCTGATCATTATTTCAGGTGTAGGGATTTTGATTACTTTATCCAATCTTTTTAATGGTTTCATTAATTTTTTTCAAGTCTCAACATTCATTGGTTTCCACCTTTTTTTGTCGCCAATTGTTTTGATTCTGGTAATAAATCAGAGCAAAATTCCATTTTTCAAACTCAAGAAAGGTGTTGATTTTAAAGAAAACCAGCTTTCAATTGTCAGATCAGATTATTTTGAGACGATTGAAGAAGCGTATGTTGAACTAAGGTCGATCATCAACGAATTAGTACCTATCGAGCGATATATTCAATTTATTTTAGATCCCACCACAGATGAGTATTATTCATTCCCATTCCAGAATTTGAAAACAAGTGACTTGAAATTCACAGCTAATTATGCGATCGTTCGATTGTTATCTACGACAAAGAACCCCTTTGTTTTCGAAGACTTGAATAATTTACCGATGGCCATCAGAAATGAAAAGGAAATTCTTAAATTGTTGGATGTGCAGGCTTTTATTCCAATGATGACGAAAGAATATTTGCATGGGTGGCTTGCTCTATCTTTCGGTCAAAAAAAAGGCAAAGATATTAGAGATGATATTGAGAGAATTTCACCTTCAATTTCAAAAACCACAAAGCAAATTGAGCGATTGATCCACCAATTGGAACTGGAAAAACGTGTGAAGAACATGAGTGTTCTTACCAGGATTGTTCAGGGTGTAAATTATACAGTTGCTCTTGATGATATTTATGAATTAATCTATGCACAAACTACACAAATAATTCCTGCAGATGATTTTTATATTATCTTAAAGGATCAAAATTCTCAAAGGTTAAGGTTAGTTTTTTGTGTGGAATTTGATGAACGCATTTCTGCTAAAGAGAATCAAATGATAACAAAAATCAAAACCATTGAATCAGAGATTGTTGAAAGTGGCAGAGGATTACTCCTGCGTAATTACATTGATTATTGTCAAAAAAGAGACCTTGCTGTTTTATATGACGATATCCAAACAGCTATAATTGTGCCGTTAAATACAGGAGCCATAACAAATGGATGTATCCTGGTTGCGCACCGTGGCCCGGAGAAGTCATTTACTGAAGACCAATTGAATTTTGTCCAATCGGTTGCTGATCTGGTTGCTGGTGCGATTGAAAAGGCTCGATTATTGCAGGAAACAGACCGTTATGCTCATCAATTATCAATCCTAAATGATTTGACAAGAAATCTTACTTCTACTTTTGATTTCGATGAATTGTATGAAACCATACTTAAAAATTCTGTTGATATGATTGATTGCGAAGAAGCCCGATTAATCATTGTCGATGAAAATACCCAGGAACTGGTTTATAAAAAAGTTACCGGTGAGCAATCAGAAGAATTGTTTGAAAGAAGATTTCCTCTGGATTATGGATTGGCAGGTCAGGCCTACCAATCACAAAATCAAGTAATCATTGATCAAAGTCATATTCAGAATGAAATATTACAAGAGAATGTTTTCAAAAAAGAAAGACTCATTAATTCATTGATGATAATTCCTATGGTTTTAAAAAATCAAGTTTTGGGATTAATAGAATTAATTAATTGTCGTGGTGAAGGTTTTTTTAACAAAAATGACCAGGGACTTTTATCAGCTTTCGCTGCTCAATCTGCTATCGCCCTGGAAAATGCAAGATTATATTATAGAACTGACCAGGCATTAGCAAAGCGTGTTGAAGAATTATCAGTGATGCAACTTATTGATCGTGAATTAAATACCAGTCTGGACATAAAAAGAGCGATGGAAATCACTCTATCCTGGGCGATAAGACAACTCGATGGAAATGCTGGATGGATTGGGCAGGTTATTGAAAATAAAATCCAATTAATGGCATCTCAGGGATATGATACGGAAATTTTGGCTCGGATTTCTGATGAAACACGTCTTTTCACTCAATTTGAGCAAGAGGAATTTTTAAATAATGCACAACCTTTACAAATTTTTACAAATCAAGAAAATCGATTACATCCACTGGGAAAAACCCAAATTCTGGTTCCTATCCAACGGGAAGGTAAAACGATTGCCTTGATGATGCTGGAAATGTTGGAAGAGAAACCTGTTGACGAAAATGATTTGAACTTTTTAATGCGTTTGAGTGATCATGCATCGATTGCATTAATTAATAGTCAACTTTATAGCGAAGTTCAGGCGGCCAATCAGGCGAAAAGTGAATTTGTTTCATTGGTCGCACACGAACTTAAAAATCCAATGACATCCATAAAAGGCTATACAGAATTATTGGTAGCAGGAGCTGCTGGGGTAGTGAATGAAGCCCAGACAAATTTCCTTACGACGATCCGGTCAAATACGGAAAGGATGAATACACTGGTGTCGGATCTCAACGATCTTTCAAAAATTGAAGCTGGTAACATGCGATTAGAATCCAAAGCAATTCAGCTTATTGACCTAATCAACGAAATCATTCGATCAACGAAACGTCAGATTGATGAGAAACAGCAGAAGATAAATGTAAATATTTCGGATGACTTTCCGGAAATTTGGGGTGATTCCAACCGATTGCTTCAAATCCTGACTAATCTTGTCAGCAATGCACATAAATATTCACAGATAAATGGAGAGATTTCCATTTCTGCAGAAGTTACTGAAAATTTATGGGTAAAAGAAGGTGAAGCAAAGGTTGCTCATATCTGGGTACAGGATAATGGGGTAGGGATTTCTGAAGAGGATCAACAAATGATCTTTCAAAAATTCTTCCGATCAGAAAATCCAAAAATTAGAGAATCCTCTGGTACAGGACTTGGGCTGAATATCACGCAAAGCCTGGTGAAAATGCAGGGTGGAAGAATTTGGTTTGAAAGTGACCTTCAGAAAGGTACAACATTTCATTTCACTGTGCCTCTGGCAAAGGAAGAAAATAATCCTTAAATAGAAGCTTTCCTTTTCGAGCTTTTCTATTTATGGATTCTAGTATTTCAAAATCGGGTTTTGGCAGGTGTTTTAGGCGGTGATCCCCGCCTAAAACAAACCGAACACTAAAATGAATTCATAAAATTAAACGGGTTGACTGATGTTAATTTCAGGCAGATGTTCTTTGATATTCTTAATCGCTTCTTCCGGGTAATCATAATTTTCTAATTTGCCTGAGTTAAAAGCATGATATGCAGATAGATCAAAGTGACCATGACCGGATAGATTAAAAAGGATAACTCGTTTTTCGCCTTGTTCTTTTGCCTCTTTCGCCTCGTTGATTGCTGCATGAATGGCATGTGACGATTCAGGAGCGGGGATAATCCCTTCTGTTTGAGCAAACAAGCTGGCTGCTTCGAATACTTCGATTTGACCAATAGCAATTGCTTCAATCAGCCCAGCATCATATAATGCACTCAATTGTGGAGCCATTCCGTGATATCGCAAACCACCAGCATGAATGGCAGGGGGCATAAAATCATGGCCTAAAGTGTGCATCTTAACGATTGGAGCCATTTGGGCAGTATCTCCATAATCAAATTCATAAACTCCTCGAGTCAAAGATGGGGTGGATATAGGTTCTACAGCTAATAATCTTGTTCGTTGTCCATTCTTCAAATTTTCCCTTAAAAATGGAAATGCAATGCCTGAAAAATTTGATCCGCCGCCGACGCAACCAATCACAACATCCGGATATTCATCAGCCAAATCCATTTGTTTGAGAGCTTCTTCGCCAATCACAGTCTGATGTAATAAAACATGATTTAGAACGGAACCAAGGCTATATTTTTTGCTGCCATTGGATAATGCTGCTATTTCAACAGCCTCGGAAATCGCTATTCCCAATGAACCTTGATTTTCAGGATCCTGGGCTAGGATTGTTCTTCCTGTATGAGTCTGCCTACTTGGACTGGCAAATACTTTTGATCCGAAAGTTTCCATTAAATATCGGCGTGCAGGTTTTTGCTCATAAGAGACTTTTACCATATAGACTTCGAGCTGTATATCAAAAAAATTACAAGCCATACTGAGTGCAGATCCCCATTGTCCTGCACCAGTTTCGGTGGTGATTGCTTTTGTTCCGGAGATTTTATTGTAATATGCCTGAGCTACAGCTGTATTGGATTTATGGCTTCCGGAAGGCGATACTCCTTCATATTTGAAGTAAATATGGGCAGGTGTATTTAATGCTTTTTCAAGACGGTGAGCACGAATTAAGGGAGTTGGCCGCCATAATTTGTAAATTTCCCGAACTTCTTCCGGTATTTCGATGTAACGTTCACGGCTAATTTCCTGCTCAATGATTGGCATTGGAAAAATTGCACTCAAAAAGTCAGGCGTTACTGGTTGTTTCGTTTGAGGATGTAAGACCGGGGTAGGGTCTGTCGGGCTGTCGGCTGCTATATTGTAAAAATATTTAGGTATATCATTTTCACTAAGCATAAATCGGGTTGTTGTAGACATGGGTTCCTCCTAAAAATGAATTATTTTGAATGCGAACGCATGGCTTTTTAAAATAAAAAAAACAGCGTCCGCTTGAGGACGAACGCTGAGTCCGTGGTGCCACCTCATTTAGGTTGACCTTAATCAAAAATCCCTTTGTGAAACAAAGGGATATAAAGCCAGCCTCACTCTTCCGGGTACGGCCAATTGCGATACCCTTTACCCTGATAACGGTGGCAACTCCGGCGCGGGCTAGTAGATCAATCGTTCACCCTGCAACTCTGAGGTCCATTTGGTAATGCTGTTCGGGCAACGTTCCACTATTGGTTGCTCTCTGTACCGCCAGGGCATTACTTACTCGTCCTCTTCAACGTTTTTAGATATATTTGATTATTGAAAAATTATAAGGGTAAAATCAATATTGTCAAGTCACATTTTAGTTTTTGTGACATTTTAGTTTTTGAGAATGTTGAAGGAGGTTAGCAAATTTTCAAGTATTTGCTTGTAAATAGCTTTTGATATATCTGGAAAAAAACCTGATTTATGATAACCAACTGAATGATTTTTTTCTTGGCAAGGTATTTTTGTTTTAATTTAATAAACCAACCTAACAGTGAAGATGAAATGACATATTTTTTGAATGAATAGACTCTAGAGAACAAGGAAGAAGGTTAACCAATGATCAATGACCAAATATGGAATAGTGGATTGTCACTAAATGATTACATAATTAAAATGGACACTTATCAAAAAGAAATGCTCCAGAGAATCAATGATATCCGAATCACATCTGCAGAATTTCAACGATTGAAAACATTGGATGAGAAAAGAAAAATCCTTGTTTTAACAGAATCAGGATGTAGGGACAGTCTGATGAATTTACCCATTCTGGCAAAAATTATGGAAGCTGCAGCTTTCATAAGTCTAAAAATATTTATTAGAAGTGAAAATCGTGAATTAACCGAATTTTTCGCTCTAAAGGGAATCCATAATATTCCGGTATTTTGGGTGATGAATGATGATTTTTCATATTGTGGACATTGGGTGGAACGGCCAAAACCTGCATACCGAAAAGTTGAAGAATGGAAAAAAGAAAATCCTGAATATGAATCAATCAAAAACGACATGACAATATCCGAAGCTGAAAGGGCAATCCGAATAAAAACCTGGTCAGAAAAATTATTAGATGAAATGTGGAATTGGTATGATACCGGATTTCAATCTGACACAATCAGAGAGATTCAAAACCTTCTATCCAGCTAGATCCTGATCTCGATTTCTAAAATTCAGGGTTGCGTGCAGTTTCGTTAAAATATTCTGTTTCAACCGAAATTGAGGTTTCTGAATTGTTTTTTCGGATCCAATAACTCAGGAGTGGATTAATTAGCTGAATCTCTTCGCTTAACCTTTGTGCTAATCTTCTCACTGAAAAGTGAGCATTTTGTGCGCTTCGTAAATTGATTAAGTGGTCCAAACTGCGGATATTTGCTCGCAATAATAATCTCCGGTTGTATCCATTTGGAACAAGGTAACCAGCAACATGTGGATTCCATTCTGCAATCTGTGTGAAAGTTTTATGGGCTGATTGCATAGCTTTGTGGTATTCAAATTCAAATCCAGCATCTACAATACAGCGAGGTACAGCATATCCGAGTAAAGTAGAGATAGGTTGCACAGTCTGTGTCATCATCCTGTGGCGTTTTATCTCAAAATATGCACCTTGATCGATCAGTACTTCAAAGGTAAAAGTCGCATATTCTAATTCTCTGGCTGGTATATCGAACCGCTCAATGTCTTCAACCACCTGTTTTACCAAATTTTCCAAATGAGATTGGTCCAACTGTTGTAGATAACGATACGTTTGGTCAAAGCTAACAACGCTGTTTTTGACCAATAATCCTGCCAGGACTAGTTTTACTGCATCCTGATCATAATGAACTAATTTGCACCAATTCGAATTGTCCTCTTGAATAAGGATGTTTTCTGCTTCAAAATGAAATGAATTAGCAACCTTGATCCAATGTGGAACAGAATCTGCGTATTTAACAAGGGTGGGGACATTGTTTTTTGATACTTGTTTGATTTCCTTGCCCATAGTTTGTACTTCATCTAAAGGATGGGAAAGCATTTTTCGAATTGCATGTTCCAAAGCACGAGCATTAATTGTCATCCCAACATTTGCTAACGCAGATGCGGGTAACAAAAACCTGCAAACATCGACATAGTCTGAACGGATTCGTCTTTCCCATGCAGATTCGCTTTCTTCAGGTCGTCTGGGGTTTCTTTTTCCAATTTCCTCCCGAACAATAGGCAGGGATTCCAGATATGATTTAAATAAGAGATGATTTGTTTTTATATAATTCTCTTTTAACGCAGGTTGATCGTCTAATTCTTTAGGAATATAGAAACTATCTTCATTCCATTTTTGGTATCTGGTTGATTTTTCTGTATAAGAAGCAAGACGGTTACTCTCCAGGCATTCAACAGCCAATCTGGAGACATTTTCCACTGCGATATGTAAAACAGCATGTTCAGCAACTGAGGCATGACCATAACCCACAACCCATTTTTCATGAAATTCAGCTGATTTTTCATCGGTTAACTCATCAACAATTTCTTGAAAAGATTGAGGGGATCGAGATGTTTTTGCGAAGGTTACAGCAATCGTTTCAGGCGTTAATTGATGTGGATCAAGTAGATAAACCTGTCGGTTTTGTGACATTTTTCAAAATCTCCTCTGTTTGCCTTACATCACTCTGAATTTGATTGATTAATTGATCAACAGAACTAAATTTAAACTCAGAACGAATTTTTTCAACAAAATGTAATTTTACTTGATTCTGATATATATCTTGATCAAAATTCAGTATGAAAGTCTCAACTCTGGGATTGGTTTTTTGATTTTCAAATGTTGGTCTCACACCTACATTCGATACCGAAAGATAGACAACATTATCGACCTCCATCCAGGTAGCATATACCCCGGAACCAGGTAGAAGTTTTCCTTCCCATATTTCTAAATTGGCTGTTGGAAAACCTATTGTTCTCCCGCGCGAATCTCCATGGGAAACAATACCTTCGATTGAATAAAAGCGATTTAGAGCCTTATATGTCTGTAGAAAATCCCCTGACTGAATCCAGTTTCTGATTTTTGAGGATGAGATTTTTCCTCCATCTTCCTCCAGGTGTTGACATTCAACGATTGAGTAGCCTTTTATTTTTCCTATTTCATTCAGAACGGATAAATTTCCTGCTCTATGTTTGCCTAAGGCGAAATCTTTTCCTAACCAGATTTTTTCAATGGGTAATTGACCTAGAAGAAGGTCCATAAAGTGGTCTGGTGCAAGTCCAGCCATCTCATCATTAAAAGTCAGATCCAATATAAAATCGACCCCAAGTTCTTTAAACAACCGTGTTTTTTCAGTTGGGCTGGTGATGTAAAAAGGCATTGATAAGGATCTTAATAAAACTGCTGGATGAGGATGAAAGGTTATCACGGCAGATTTTGCAGAGTCAATTTTTGCCTGCTTTACCATTGAATGGATCAATTGCTGGTGGCCAATATGAACCCCGTCAAAAGCTCCAATTGTGGCATAAACGACCTGGTCAGTGATTGGTTTATTGGGATCAGTTTGTTTCATAAACCTGGTCTTTCACTCATTTAACTATGAAGAGAATACTTTTTTAGGTTGCCATTCCATTGTCTCTGCATCTAATTCAAGCAGTCCTATTAGTTCCCCTTCTTCGCTGATTGCCCGAGCCATTTTCCCTGTATTTGATTCTGCAGGAATCCGGCGACCATGTCGGACGATATCTAATTGTTCTGCAGATAATTGAACAGCAGGCCAATCCGAAAGTGCTTCAGCAGCAGGGATTAGGTATTGGTGCCAGGTGTCTGCTTCAAATGCTTCCTTAAGTTTTCTCAAAGGTACTGCATCTCGTAAAGTAAAACGTCCGGATTTGGTTCGTCGTAAACCAATTAAATGTGCGCCACATCCTAATTTTTCACCCAAATCATGTGCTAAGGAACGGACATATGTTCCCGAAGAGCAATAAACATCGATAACGGCTTCCGGTGGTGCCCATTCCAATAAATCAAGATTGTAAACATTGATTTTCCTGGGCTCTAAATCTACTTCTTCCCCGTTACGTGCCATATCATAGGCATGTCTGCCTTTAACTTTAACAGAGGAATAGGGGGGTGGCACCTGTTCAATTTCACCAACAAAAGATTGAAGGACATCATTGAATTGTTTTTCTGAGATATCAACTGAAGTTGTGGATAATACACGTCCATCAGCGTCATAAGTATCGGTTGATATTCCAAGTTGGATTACGGCTTGATAGCGTTTATCGGACGCCGAAACATATTCACTCAATCGAACAGCTGGACCAATTAAAACGACCAAAACACCGGAAGCTCGTGGATCCAAAGTGCCTGTATGACCAGCTCTTCGAATGTTTGTTCCTTTTCTTACAATTTGAACTACATCATGTGATGTCATGCCAATCGGTTTATCGATTACAATCACACCACTTACCAGATTTTTATTTTCATTTTCCATTTATGCACTCCCCGGTATGGACAGGATGAGATTTCAAAGAATTATTCATCTACTTATTATCTTCCATAATTTTTAAGGTTTTTTCGATAACTTTATTCTGTACATCCTCTAACGAACCTTCTAAATCAGCACCTGAAGCAGCCGGATGTCCACCACCTCCAAGTGATTGCGCTAATGAAGAAACATTTTTACCAGGTTTGCCACGCCAGGAAACTTTAACATGGCCATTGTTTTGTTCCACAAACAGGATGGTTATATCACTATCGATAATACTGGATAAAATTGCGTTTAAATCGGCATCATCGTTTCCATTGTATCCAGCATCTTTTCGATCCTGAAGCGTTAATGTAGTCCATGCTAAATTATTGATTCTTTTTAACCTTTTTAAAGCATAACCCCAATATACCAATTGTTCAAAGCTTTTTGTTGTTAACGCTTGATCGTATATTTCAGGTACATTTGCGCCTTTTTCGAACAAATCTGCTGCAATATTCAATGCTTTTGGCGTCATGTTTGAAGTCCGAAATCCAATTGTATCTGTAATTAGCCCTGTCATCAATAATCTTGCTGTCTCTGAATTGATTTTTAATCCCCAACTTTCTAGATTTTCCGCCAATATTGCACAAGTTGCAACAGCATCAGGATCATTGAAATTAACCTTGCCATAAAGAGTATTCGTTATGTGATGATCTATATTAAGAATTATTTCCCGGTCTCCAAATATGCCACCTGACCGTTCCAGATCAGAAGTATCAAGACTAACAGTTAAATCAAATTCAAGATCATCCGGTACTGATTTTTTTACAAGATTTGCGCCTGGAAGATAATGAAAATTTGAAGGAATCCCATCACTTAATGCTAAGAAAACACTCTTTCCATTTTCAATAAGAGAAATTCCTAAACCAAGCAGGGAACCAATCGCATCTCCGTCCGGGCGAATATGGGCTGCCAAAAGGATTGATTGGGCGTGATCAAAAAGATCATATATCGTTTTATTCGATGGAAGTGTCATCCTCAGTGTCATCCTCTGAATTGAGATTCGGATCTATTGGTTCTTCCACGCGAATTGTCGCAAGAATTTGCTCAATTCGATCGGCACGTTCAGGGGTCGGATCCCAAAAGAATCTTAGTTTCGGGAAAGCACGCAACTCAATGCGCATAGCAAGGAGCTTTCGAATGTAACTGTTTGCACTCTCGAATCCTTGCAGAATTTCTTTAGAGCGTTCGCTTCCTTCGAGGGCGGATACAAAAATTGAAGCAAATGCTAATTCCCGATCAACTTTCACACCTGTAATGGTCACCCCTAATAATCTGGGATCGTGTAATTCCTGACGAACAAGCATTTCAGAAAGTTCTTGTTGCATACGATCTCCAATGCGAGTTAATCTTAACTTCGACGGCATTTTTCTCCTCGCTTTCTAAATAACGGTTGAAAGTTCCTTGGTGAAACACAAAATTGTATCTCCCACTTGAAATTCCGAAAATCCTTTTAATCCGATACCACACTCAAACCCCGTACGAACTTCACGGACGTCATCTTTTTCGTGTTTTAATGAGTTTATTTCCCCTTCATATACTACTTCTTCATCCCGAATAACGCGCGCCTTTGAATTTCGTTTGAATTCTCCAGCTGATACTTTGCAGCCAGCAATGGCACCAATTTTCTGAATTTTAAAAATGGCTAGTACTTCTGCTTTTCCGAGAATTACTTCCACGTACTCAGGTTCCAGCATGCCTTTTAATGCTTTTTCAACATCTTCAATTAGGCGGTATATGATTTGATACATCCTTATGGATACACCTTCTGTTTCAGCCATTCGTTTCGCTGAAGTGTCTGCATTGACATTAAATCCAACAATAATCGCAGTGGATGCACTGGCTAACATAACATCATTCTCACTGATATTGCCGGTTTCAGCATGCAAGATATTAATGCTGATTTCTTTACTAGCTAAATCATTTAATGAATTCATGATTGGCTCTAATGAACCTTGGACATCAGCCTTAATAATCAGGCGAAGTTCTTTTTCTTCCCCGGATTGAACACGACTAAACAGTTCTTCCAAGGTTGCCTTTGGAGACGCGAAACGAGAGTCTTTGAAGGCTTGTTTTCTTTCGGTTACGATTGATAATGCTTCTTTGGTCGAATTTACTACTTGAAAAATGTCTCCTGCTTGAGGAACATCATTCATTCCCATTATCAAAATAGGAGTTGATGGACCAGCTTTACGAATTGGATTGTTTTTGTAATCAAACATTGCGCGAATACGTCCATAAGAAGATCCTGCAACGATAATATCACCGGAGTTTACAGTTCCATTTTGGACTAATAGTGTTGACATGACACCCTTGGCGCGATCAATTTCAGCTTCGATAATTGTACCGATTTTCTTTCCATTTGGATTTGCTTGTATTGACATTCCTTCGGATGTTAAGAGGATCGCTTCCAGTAAATCCTCGATCCCTGTGCGTTGTTTTGCAGAGACAGGAACGATCATGGTGTCACCGTCCCAGTCATCTGGCGTGAGACCATTTTCCGATAACTGTCGTTTTGCAAAATCAGGATTTGCATCTGGTCGATCCATTTTATTCAAAGCGACAATAATTGGCACTCGCGCAGCTTTTGCATGGGCAATTGCTTCTTTTGTCTGCGGCATAACACCATCATCCGCAGCCACAACCAGAATGACTATATCAGCTCCTTGAGCACCGCGTGAACGCATAGCCGTGAAAGCTGCATGGCCAGGAGTATCCAGAAAGGTGATCAATTGATTCTTGTGTTCGATTTGATAAGCAGCTATGTGTTGGGTAATTCCACCTGCTTCACCACCAGCGACATTGGTATGGCGAATAGCATCGAGTAAAGTGGTCTTACCATGATCAACATGACCTAAGATTGTCACAACAGGGGGACGGTTCACTAATTCCTTTGGGTTTTCATCCAAAATCATCTGGCGCCACATTGGAATTTCGCCAACTTCTTTAATTTCTTCTTCCTCGTATGTCTCGACAATGGCTTCATAGCCAAGCTCAGAAGCAACGATTGCGGCAGTATCAAAATCAACTTGTTGATTGATATTAGCCATTACACCATTTGCCATTAATACTTTAATAACTTGAATCGGACTGGTCTCAATTTGTTGAGCCAATTCGCGAACAGTAATACTGTTTGGTAAAACGATTGTTTTTAATTTTTCGCTCATTTCGCACCTCCAACGCTAATTTGCACTTTTGTGCTGAACTCATTTCGAGCTAAGGATTGTTGTGCGCTGTTCGAGCTTTTGTTTCTTCGTTTCAGCTAAAACAACTACATTGTTTATCCATCTTGCTCTTCTTCGTGTTCATTTTCCGGTAAGTTCTGCATAAAATCATGAAGTTTTTTCCGGTCATCGTCATTTAATTCCATTTTTAAGGCATTAGCAAGTTTCCCTTTTATGGCAGCTTGCCAACATGTTTGAAGATTGTGAATGTATGCTCCCCGACCAGCCATTTTACCGGACTGATCGATAACGATCCCTGCGTCGGTGCGTACAACGCGTGTCAAAGTGCGTTTGGCTTGCACCTGTCGACAACCGACACAGGTCCGTTGGGGTATATGTTTTGGTCGTTTCCCTTTTGCCTTTTTCACCATCTTCTAAAGCTTTTCTACTTTGAATTATTTGTATTATCTCAATAAACTGAATCGCAAATTATTGAAAAGATACAATTATTCCCAATCCATTCCATCTTCGCGCTTATGAATCTTGCGGTAGATCAAAACATCTTCCTCATCATCATACTCGACTTTAACATGACGTTTCTTTTTCTTATCTTTTTTCTTGCCAGTTTTTGAATCTCCACTTGTATCTTCTTCGTCATCCTCAACAAACGGAATGTCGAGGGTTGTGGTTTGCAATGCAAATAATTCGTCAAAAGATAATTCTTCTTCTTGTGTGGGTTCAGCTTCTTCTGTGGTGTCTTCAACCACCAATTCATCAGTGGACAATTCAACATCTTCAGAAATTTTCTCACGAGAATCAACAACAGGCAATTGTTCAGGTTCTTCTTCGATGGTTTCAACGGCTTCTGTTGCTTCTTTGACAATCTCGCTGACTTCTAAGATTTCTTCAGGTAAAGCTGGTTCTTCAATCGTTTCTATTGCTTCAACAGAAACTTTTTCTTCTTCTGCAGCCCGTAATTCCGGCAATGATTCCATTAAATCTTTAATAGACTTCATTGCTTTTGGACCAATACCATTCAAACGCAAGATATCATCAGGAGCTTGTAGCATTTTTGTAACCAATTCAGCTAAAGTAATATATCCTGCTTCTTGTAATATGTAATTTACATGTTCAGGCAAAGTTGAGTCGAGAATGGTGGTATCGAAGAAACTTGGGGGAATCTGAGCTTTTAGAGATTCCATTTTCTTGCGTTCAGCTTCTTCATCAGCTTTGCTACGAATAAATGTCCGTGTCTCAACACGTTCAACGAATTTAATCAGGAAGTCGTAACTTTCCATATTAAGAATTCCGCCACCGGATTTCTTAGCCAATAATTCTTCAACTTTGACCATGTTCTCTTTTTCATTTGTTGCCATTTCAACCAGACCGGTATCTTTTTGCAAACGATAAAGAGCGTCACTGGATGCTTCCTGAATACTTTTAATGTCAATGCGCCATCCTGTCAATTTGGCTGCCAGGCGGGCATTCTGTCCATCACGGCCAATTGCCAGACTTAGTTGATCCTCGGGAACAACAACAGTTGCAGTCTTTCCACCTTCAGAATATTCATTCAAATAAACACCACTGACTTTGGCTGGGCTTACGGCGCGGGCTATAAATTGTGAAGGATCCTGGTGCCATTCAATTACATCAATTTTTTCATCGTGCAATTCTCTCACAATCGCTTGAATTCTGACACCACGCAACCCAACACATGCACCCACAGGATCAATTCCAGATTGGGTGGCTGAAACTGCAACCTTAGCACGTTGACCAGGTTCTCGGGTGATTGATCGAATTTCAACAATTCCATGATAGATTTCTGGAACTTCTGTCTCTAATAATCTGCGTAAGAAATTACGGTGGGTTCGAGAAAGGAGAATCTGAGGGCCACGATTGCTGTCTTTGACTTCGGCTACCAGAGCACGTACGCGATCATGAACATGGAACCGTTCTCCCGGAATCATATCTTTCCGCAGCATCGTACCTTCTGCCTTCATATCCAGGCCAATTGTGAGTCCCTGTGCATTACTTGCTTGAACTACGCCAGAGATGATCTCGCCAATCTGGTCTGCATAATGATCAAGTTGTGCCTGACGCTCAGCATCACGAATCCTTTGTTGGATTACCTGACGGGCTGTTTGAGCAGCAACACGTCCAAAATTTTTCGGTGTGCTCTCCACAGATACCATCATGCCCAGTTCTGCTTCTGGATTGAATTTACGAGCTTCCTCTAAAGTCACTTCGGTTCGTTCGTCCTGAACATCTTCAACAACTTCTTTCTCTGCAAATATGGTAACTTTACCAGTTTCCATATCCACTTTTCCATCGATCACTTGAGCTGTTGAAGCGTTTACAGACCGCCGGTAGGCAGATGCCATGGCTGATTCCAGTGCTTTGATGATTATTTCACGAGGAAGTCCTTTTTCTTCCAGCACTTCATTGAATGCAAGTGTAAATTCATTTCTCATTTCTTTGCTTTTCTCCCACAAAAAATTACATTCTAAATAAGAAAAGTGGGGGTTGCCCACTTTTCGTCGAGGTCTTCTAAATTCCGTAATGCATCTTATTTTATCATATTCATTTTAGCAGATCAAGGTTTTTTAAGTAGTTTTTCTATTTTGATCAGGTATTTTCCTATAAAATAAGTGAATAATACTGATTTTTATTGATTTTATTTCCAGAATTACTCATTTAATATGGATTTTAGGTTATTTTAGTCAGAGGTCAGTGGTTTTTTGGCGGTGATTCCGGGAATAAACACCGCCAACCTGTTTTTATTATGGTTCGAATTTGAGGTATTAATGGATGATTTTCTTTGGTGGCGCGACGGAGTTATATATCAAATTTATCCCCGTTCTTTTAAAGATAGTAACGATGATGGTATCGGAGATTTACCTGGAATAACTGAGAAATTGGACTACTTAATGGATCTGGGTGTAGACGCGATCTGGCTTTCACCAGTCTATCCCAGCCCTGATTTTGATTTTGGTTATGATATCGCAGATTATTATGACATTGACCAAAAATTTGGTGGCATGGTCGCTTTTGATAAATTTCTGGTCGAAGCTCATAATCGAAACATCCATGTTATCATGGATCTGGTCCTCAATCACACATCAGATCACCATCCATGGTTCCAACAATCTAAATCATCAAAAGATAATTCATTTCGAGATTGGTATATCTGGAAGAAATCCATGAATGAAGGAAAGAAACCAAACAACTGGCAATCCCGCTTTGGAAACAGTGGTTGGGAGTTAGACAAAATCACCGAAGAATATTATTTTCATATGTTTTTTAAGGAACAACCAGATTTAAACTGGAGAAATCCAAAAGTAGTCCAGGAAATCCTTGACATGATCAAATTCTGGTTGGACAAAGGTGTGGATGGATTTCGATTGGATGTTTTTAATGCGTATTTTAAAGATGCTGATTTTAAAAACAATCCATATAAAATTGGGTTGACAAAATTTGATCAACAAAAACATATCAATGATCTTGATCAACCAGAAATGTTTGATTTCTTAAAAAAATTTCGAAGTTTATTAGATTCTTATCCAAATCGGTATTCAGTTGGGGAGACTTTTATGGGAGATCATCAAACTGCAGCTAATTATATGGGTGATCAGGCTTTACATGCAGCCTTTGACTTCTCTTTTCAAACGAACCGGTATAATCCTGCCTCTTTTTTCAAAACTATACAACAATGGGACCATGTACTTGACCAGAAAGGTTGGCCAAGTTATGTTTTAAATAATCATGATGTCGTTCGTTCTGCAACCCGATTCACAAAAAGTGAAGATGATGACCGATTAAAAATTCTGGCAACATTAATGATGACATTACGAGGCACTCCGTTTTTATATTATGGCGAAGAAATTGGTATGAGAGATATTCCAATTACTAAGAAAAGTGAGGTTCTGGATCCTGTTGGAAGACATTTCTGGCCGTTTTATAAAGGCAGAGATGGTTGCCGGTCGCCGATGCAATGGAGTGAAGATCCATTTGCTGGTTTTTCAAAAGAAAAGCCATGGTTACCAGTTCATTATAATTATTCCTGGCGCAATGTGGAGTCACAAAATTCGAATTCGGAATCTTTGTTCAATTTTTATAAAAATCTCCTAAGAATTCGGAAAATGAATCAGGTCTTCCAAAAAGGAATGTTTTTACCCATCACATATGAGCCCCATAAATTATTAGCATTTGTCCGCCAAACTGCAGATCAAACCGCTTTAATCGCCTTAAATTTTAGCAAACGGAATGTTGGCCTGGTTTTGAGTTCTCAGCTTTTAGGTGGCGATTGGAAATTTTTAATTTCTAATAAACGCGATTCATTCCCCAGTGTTCGCGATAGAAAAATCATGCTGGAAGGTAATGAGGCTATGGTGTTAATTAATGGGTAGCTAATCAATTTCCTGCGTGAGCCAGGTCGATTTCCTTTTCACCTAAAGATACTAAATCAAAGGGAACACCTACAGTCTCTCCGGCACTCATCAAAGATTTTACTACTTCCTCTAACATTGGAATTCCTTCTTTTTGGTATTTTTCAGTTAATTCAAATTCCTTTTCACCATGGATAAATATTCGTTCCTGACCATCTGCCTTTTCAGCAGTCTTTAACTGTGTAAATAATTCATCTAAATCTTTTTTGAATTCATCCGGATCTCGAAATGCATCCAGCCGCATAGCTGCAAAAAAATGACCAACGTTTGCATTTGCTAGCTTGGCGGGATTAGCGACATTCTTTCCAAAAGCTGCACCAGAAAGAACACCAGAGAAAATATCAACCCATAATGCCAGACCATACCCTTTATAACCTCGTAAAAGTTCTGGACCACCTAAAGGGAATAATGCTCCACCATTTAGAACAGATTGAGGATTTGTCGTTGAGTCTCCTCTGGCATCAACCGCCCAGCCTTCGGGTAACCGTTCTCCTGATTTATCAAAAACGGTAACTTTTCCAATGGGCACGATACTGGTCGCCATATCCAAAACAAAAGGTCTTTCCGCGAAAGCAGGAGCTGCAACTGCGATCGGATTTGTTCCTAATAGGCGATTTCGTCCGAATGTTGGGGCAACCAATGGTTGCGCATTCGTAAAGCTGATGCCAATCATGTCATGCTCTAAAGCCATCATTGCGTAATATCCAGCAATGCCATAATGATTACTGTTACAGACAGTTACCATCGCTACACCAGATGTTTTTGCTTTCTCAATACATCTGAGCATAGCATCTTTGCCAGCTACCTGACCCAGACCATTTCTTCCATCAATTGCGATGGAAGCCGGGGATTCCCGAAGGATCTCATTATCAGCCATGGGATTAATCAATCCTTTTAGCAATCGGCTGCCATAATACGTCTGTAACCTGATAATTCCATGAGAACTCACCCCACGTAAATCCGCTGATTGTAAAATCTCAGCGACAATCACTGCTCGATCTTTGGGGACTCCTAACTTAACAAAAAAATTCACCATGAAATCAAACAAATCCTGTGCATGATAAACAAATGCTTTCGCCATTTTTGCCTCTCTTCGATTAATTTTCAGTTCCAGTTTAGCACTAAAAGAAAGGACAATAATATTTTTTTGTATAGGCTCATAAGAAGAATTCTTGAATTTGCTTATTCATCCTGATAAACCTGGGTTGGCAGGAGTTTTTGGCGAGACTCACTGCTAAAAAACCTATTGATTGTTATGGTGAAAATATACAACTTGCCTATATTAGTTACTATTTAACCAAAAAGAACTGGTGACTAAAATCAAGGTCACCAGTTCTTTGATGGTAAAAAAAAATTAATTATCAGACATCCAGGTTTTGGACTGTAAGCGCATGTGTCTGGATAAAACGAGTTCTGGGTGGAACAGCCTGTCCCATTAACATATCAAAAGTTAAATCTGCCTGGGCAGCATCCTCTATAGAAACTTGCAATAATGTTCGATTTTCAGGGTTCATTGTCGTTTCCCACAACTGTTCCGGATTCATTTCTCCCAGACCTTTATATCGTTGTAATCCGACTTTATCGGAACTGATACCCATCTCAAAGATAATATTATCCTTTTCTCCTTCGGTGTATGCATAGCGTTTCTGGTTCTTGTAACTAACCAAATAAAGAGGAGGTTGAGCAATATAAAGATTGCCATTGTCAATGATCTGCTGCATGTACCGGAAGAAAAATGTCAATAAAAGAGTTCTGATGTGACTACCATCTACATCGGCATCAGTCATGATGATGATGCGATGATAGCGCAAATTACTGATATCGAAATTGTCACCAATACCAACCCCGAGGGCAGAAATCATGGATTTGATTTCTTCATTTGAGAGGATTTTGTCCAATCTTGCCCGTTCTGTATTTAATATTTTTCCTCGTAAAGGTAAAATTGCTTGAAATTGACGTTCTCGCCCTTGTTTAGCGGAACCACCTGCAGAGTCTCCTTCTACAATGTAAAGTTCAGATTGTAAGGGATCTCGCGAAGAACAATCAGCCAATTTGCCCGGAAGGGTCATTGACTCCAAAGCTGATTTGCGAATGACAAGGTCACGGGCTTTTCGAGCTGCATCTCTCGCTCTGGCTGAGGTAAGACATTTCTGGACAATTGCTTTTCCAGCGTTTGGATTTTCTTCCAGAAATTCAGCAAACCCCTCGGTAATTACCTGTTGAACAACGGTCTGAACCTCGGGATTCATCAATTTCACTTTTGTTTGAGATTCAAATTGTGGATCTGGGACTTTTACACTGACGATAGCTGTCAGACCTTCGCGTGTATCATCACCAGAAAAATTTGCATCATTTTCTTTGATTAACTGGCTGCGACGGGCATAGTCATTTATTACCCTTGTAAGGGCTGTCCTGAGACCGGTCATGTGTGTGCCACCGTCAATGGTGTTGATTGTGTTAGCAAAGGAATACACTGATTCTGCATATGCATCCGTGTACTGCAAAGAAGTCTCTACACTGATACCGTCCATTTCTTTTTCAACAAAGAATACGGGATGTAAGGTGTCTCGATTACGATTTATGTATCGGACAAAAGCAATTATTCCACCATCAAAATAATAAGTGGCTTCCCGATTAGACCGTTCGTCAGCCAAACGTATTTTTACTTTCCGTGTTACAAACGCCATCTCGCGGAAACGTTGAGAAAGAGTCTCAAATCTGAAATCAATCTCATCTCTAAAGATTTCTTTGTCAAACTTGAAGGATGTCGTCGTTCCGGATAATTCAGGATCACATTCTCCAATAACTCTAACAGGGGCTAAGGGGATCCCTTTACGATATTCCTGAAAGTGTTTTGAACCATTTTGGAAAACCGTCACTGTGAACCATTCTGATAGGGCATTCACCGCAGACGCGCCAACACCATGGAGACCACCAGAGACTTTATAGCTGCTGTGTCCAAATTTTCCACCTGCATGTAAAACAGTATGCACCAGTTGTAAGGCGGATACCTTTTTCTCAGGATGAATATCGACCGGTATACCTCTACCATTATCGGTGACGGTGACACTGCTATCAGAATGGATAATTATGCTTATATCGTCACAATATCCAGCTAAAGCCTCATCGATAGAATTATCTACAATCTCATATACCAGGTGATGCAGCGCTTTAATATCTGTTCCGCCAACGTACATGCCGGGTCTGCGACGGACAGCTTCCAGACCTTCCAATACTTGAATATCTTTTGCCCCGTACGATGAATTATTTGTGTTAGTGGTTATTGCCACACATCCTCCTGAACCAGTTTGAAATTTCCAAATATCTGGTTATATTTTCTTTATGTTTTTGATTTTGTCTAATAGTTCTTGAGACCATTCACAACCTTTTTGGTAATAGATAAAACTGGCAGCGATCAATGCAGTATATATAAAGGCATGGCCCGTTATTCCGATTAAAGTTAACCAGGAATCTGTAGGTGCCGCTATCCATAAAATATCCAACCCCTGGGCGATTAATATGGCTGCCAATAGAAACATACCTGTTCCAGGCAAATATGCGCGGACAACTTTTATTGAATGGAGAATGGATTGTAAAATCCCCATATCTTTTGCAAATATTCCATGCGGTGAAAAAATCAATGGAATCAATAACCAGATCAAAATAAAAGTTGAAATGAGTAAAATGATTTGCGAGAGAACTGGACTGATTAACGAAAATAATGAAATGATAAATAATACAGGAACCAGTAAAACCAATAATAATATTACCAATAAAATTGATAAACCTGATCCTTTTACAAGTTTTTTTACGATCATTTGAAAATTAATTTTTTCGGTTTTTTTCGATGTGCTGTAAGCAATTGCGCTCAAATACAGGCTTCCAAGCATTAAGCCAATTATGATAAACAGCATCGTAATCAATACGATCAAACCAATTGAAGGCATTTCAAATATTGTTGGTCCTCCCAAAGGTGTTCTACTAATTCCTTGATTGGCCAACAGACTCGGTATGCCAATTGGGAATGTTGATAAACTGCTGGTTAGATTCACCCGGCCGAGGATTATTCCTATCTCAGATTGTGATGTGTCAAGTAATTGTTGCATTTCAGGATTGTTATAAGCGATCAAAGCCTGGAAGGCCTGGGTATAGATAGGGGTAAGCAGTTTTTCTAATTTTAATTGAGGTCCAAACCAAATTAATAAATCCAAACCCAGAGGAAATAAAATCAAACCAATATGATTGGCAACGGTATTAAAACCCTCCAAAAGCGTTGGAATTAATCGGGGGGGAGCAAGTTTTTGATTATCTATTTTTATGTTCATTCAACCTCTAATTTTACCATAGGTTATCCTTTTATCGGTTTTTTGTTCTAAATTTACTGGCAATATATTGTGTTTATCGATACAATTTTTACATGGAGCAAACAAATCAAAACCCTGATTTTGGCCGATTGAGTATAATATCAGCAGTAATAATTTTAGCTTATGCATTGGTTCCATTTGTTCAAATTCCTCCTCAAAGTATAGCTATTCGTCTACCCTGGGCAATATTTAACTTAAATTTTGATTTTGGCACATTGGTCTCAATTCTGGTGGCTTTGTTAGCAGCACTAGGGGTTGACTGGTTGATACAAACGCACCCGTATAGGGAGGGTAAAACATTAGTGAGGCATGGTCTGGTTCCTGCATTAACTGCCTGGGTAATTGGAGTACCATTATCTTTATTGGAAGTTGGGCTTGAGTGGTGGGTTGTTGTAGGGTTGGGTGGGGTTTTGTTAACCTTTGTTTTGGTTGCTGAATTTTTGGTTGTCGATACAAAAAGCAATGCCCATTTGCCTGCCAGTATAGGTCTGACCGCAATTTCATTTGCTTTATATTTGATTTTAGCAATAGCTTTACAGAGCTCAGGTCTACGTTTATTCCTATTATTGCCTGCTTTAGTGGTTACTTTATTTTTTCTTGTTTCAAGAAGCTTATTCTTGCGAACATCGGGCGATTGGAATTGGTTCTGGTCAGCTGGTATCGCTTTTTTTACAGGTCAACTGGCATTAGGTCTCCATTATTTACCAATTCAGCCGTTAACATTTGGTCTACTTTTGGTTAGTATTTCTTATCCACTTACGCTTTTAGTTATTGCGATGAAAGAAGGCCGAAAAGGATACTCATTATTCACTGAACCTATTGCTATGTTCATCATTTTTTTCCTATTGGCAATATTTACCAATGGATGAAATATATCTCCCAAAAAAGTTCCTTAAAAGAATTCTTCAATATGTTGTTGATAATTTGCCTGAAGAATCATGTGGTTTATTGGCAGGGAGTAACAATCAGGTTACAATGACTATATTCGTTACCAATCAACTTCATTCTCCGGTCAAATATTATATGGATCCAATGGAATTGTTTAAAGCATTGGAAACGATCGATGAAAAGAACTTGGAATTGGTAGGAATTTTTCATTCTCACCCAAAAGGTCAATCAAGACCTTCGGAAACTGACATTAAAGAATTTCTTTATCCTGGAACGGCAACATTGATCTGTTTCCCAGATGGAAATGAGTGGTTTATCAAGGCATTTATGATTGAAAACAATCTTTATTCAGAAATCGGTTTAAAAATAGTTTAGACAACGTAACGAATTTCCAGATAAAGTGTTTATTATATTAATTAAATGGCAGAGGGATCTATGATAGATATTGGAAATGTGGTTCTTGTTTTATTATTGGCTTATTTGATGGGCTCAATCCCATTTGGTTTTTTTGTTGTAAAAATAATTAATGGCCGTGATGTTCTCAAGATAGAATCTGGGAGAACTGGTGGTACGAATGCCATGCGTGCTGCTGGTGTAGGTGCGGGATTGATCACTGCAGGTTTGGATGTTTTAAAAGGTGCAGCAACAGCCTGGGTGGTCAGCTGGCTAGCGCCACAACAACCATGGATTCAAGTCAGTGCAGCGTTACTGGCGATCGTGGGACATAATTACTCGATTTGTCTTGTACATCGTAAAAATAATAAATGGGCTTTGCGCGGTGGAGCTGGTGGAGCGACGGCTTTGGGTGGCGCTATTGCCCTTTGGAACCCGATTGCATTTATCATTCTACCTGCAGCCTTGTTGGTTTATTTGTTTATAGGTTATGCGTCTGTAACCACGATGAGTATTGCTTTTATTGCAATGATTGTTTTCATCATTCGGGCGATTATGGGTTTATCTCCATGGATTTATGTGGTTTATGGTGCACTTGCATTATTAGTTTTAGTCTGGGCATTACGACCGAATATTAAGCGACTGAAAGAAGGTACCGAACGAGTCGTTGGCCTTCGAGCAAAGTGGCTTAAAAAGAAAGTATTTCAGGAATAAAAGAAAAGCCGAAAGGTTTTTTTTCTAGTCATCAATTATGTCATCTGTGTAATCATCGAAGGGTGAGTCAATTAAATCGATTCCTTCTTCATTTGCGAATAAATTAAGAAGCCAGCGAACGTTATTTTGGTGTAATGAATTTCCTAATCCAGCCAATAGAACCCGGCTTTTTCCACAGCTTTCAACATCAATTGCAGCAGCAGCGCGAAGAGGGTATTTGTCTTTCACTGCATCTTTAACTTTTCTCTTGAGTGTTTCTAAATAATGGATATTCTGGTGGATAGTTTCCTCAATCTCACCTCGTAATATTATGTCCCCATGCCCCTGGATAATATTTTCGAGTCCCAGATTGGTAAAGGATTTCAATGATTCCATCAATTGGTCTATATTGCCTTTTACAAAATAGGGGATAGGTAAAAATGCATCAGCAGCAAATAACACACGATCTTCTTCGATCAGCACTGAGATCCCATCATGGCTATGACCTGGGGTAGGGAATAAGATCAAGTTCTTTTTTCCAACCCGCAAAGACATATTTCCACTCTCAAAGGTTAAATGTGGAAAAACTAATTTGACAGATTTGAAAATTGGATTTTGTTGAATGGCAAGGTCTAAAGAGGATTGGCCTTGTTCCAATTGTAATTTTCTACATAACTCATGACTTATGATTGTTGCACCAGGAAAAAAACAATTTCCCCAGGTATGATCGGCATGATAATGAGTATTAATAATGTATTGAACCGGAACTTCGAGATGATCTTCAATGAAATTTCTCATTGCGATCGTCTCTTCCGGAACGGGTAACGTATCGATTACGACTGCCCATTTTGGACCAGTGATAACCCCAGCAGTTACCTGAGCATAAATTTCACTCTGAAACCAATATACATTCTCAGAAACGCGTTCACGCTGCATCTCTCTATCTCCAAAAAATAAATGATATCTTGTTATTTAACAATTAAAAAGAATAGCACATTCAAAATAAAAAGTCAAAAAATGACCACTTTTCAGATTTCTGGTTCATCAATTTCTATTTGATCTTCTTTTGGGCTGATGGGTAAAGCCATGTACCCTTTCTTCCAAAGGAAATAACCGACCAATAATACCAAAGAAAGTCCAATAATACTACCTAAAAGAGGATATATCCAATTTGTATTTCGATCGACGCTGTTTGTAATGAAAAATTTAGTTGGGCTTACGCTTGGTGATAATTGAGGTTCAGGTGTAAATCCTGGCGTTCCATCCACAGGAACCATGGTATCTTCGGTCTCTTCATTCCCGGGTGCTGGATATCCACCACTCTGTTGCGTACTTTCCCCAGGTGCGGGATATCCCTCTTCCTGTTGGGTAGAATCATTTGTGGCGATGGGATATCCTTGACTTGTTGGAGTGATCTGACCAGTTGGAGCAGGATAACCGGATGAACTCGTCTGTAATGCCGCAAATGTCGTCGTGGGGCTGCGGTACGGAATTAAAAATGGTGTTCGGGTATTGGTAGCAGTTCGAAATCTGGTTCGTGTAGGTGTCGGAGTAACAGTACTGGTCAGCGTTATCGTGGGTGTCAGGCTGATTGTTGGCGTTGTTGTAATGGTTGTTATTAGTGTTTGAGTGATTGTCGAGGTTAGAGTGATCGTCGGGGATTGGGTGATGGTCTGTGTAAACGTTATCGATGGGGTTATCGTCGGGGAAATTGGGGTGGCACTTAAAATATTTGAATAAACAGACAATAAATTAATTCCAACAATTTCTAATCTATATTCATATCCTGTCAAATTGATTACATTATTATCAATAAAAGAATAGGTGGATCCAGTTGTATCCGTTCCGGTATGAATAACAAATGGACTGACTCGGCTGAATGTCAAAGTACCTGCAGGTCTTCTTTGAACATAAAAACCACTTGTGTTTAACTCACTGGCAGTTTTCCAATTTATGGTGACTTGCATATTACCTGGAACAGCTGTAAAACTGCTCAACACCGCAGCAGCTGGTTGACCAACCAGGCCGACAACGAAAGGTGTATACGTCAGATCGTTATTGATCCCTGGTCTGCCAGTAGCATCAATCTGAACAGATATTTCTTTATTTGGGAGGTTGCAGGTAGTTACTTGACCGCTTACTCCTCCAGCTGATGGTCCATTCGGAGCCTGTCCGGTAGTATTCCACCCTGTTGTGACCAGTTGCTCCGGGTCATACCACCACATTGGAAAGAGTGCTGAATTGCTTTGCCCACAATAAGTAGACGATTCAACATTCGCAATACAAGCAGCATTCAAGTTGTATTTCATAAAAATGTTTAATTCTGGAATATTGGATGATCCCTGTGCAAGGAAAATATCATAAAAATTATTGCAAGCAACCAAAGTTGATAAAGCACCAGAATTTAAGAAAGGAGTGTTCATGGGATTATTCCCATGATTGACAATGAAAATATCAATATTCGGATTATCGGGATTCGTAAGAGGTCGTTGGACTGCAATACTGTTTTCAAAATAATAACTCTTCGTTGAAGTCACAGTTATCAGTTCAGCCTGAACCCCAGGATTGTTCAAATGATCAATAATTGCACTTCCTAAGCGTTTGCTTGCTTGGGACGTACATTTGGAAGTTGCTGTGCCTGGTAAAACCCCAATTCCCCAAAAATTATGGTCAACCAATCCAAGGTCATTACAACTTACCTGTATACCTGTTCGATTGTTAAGAATGTTATTGGCGGCAATCACCATCTGGCCATTTCCCGATGCATTGGGTTTGTTAATCGCATATCCGCTGTTATTGGAGATATTGTTAAACTGAACGGTTATTTTTCCTTGATTCGAAATAACACTAATAGCATCTTTACCATTGAAAAGATTGTTTGAAATAATATTAATATCTTCGAGGCTATTCACGACAATCAGATCACGGTTTACCAGGTTGCAAAAACCATCATTTATGGATAGATCCTGGATGGTGATTCTATTTTGCAGTGAGATTATCGGTTGGGAACAAATGAGACTATTCGTGGATAATGTTGAATTTTGAAACCCTTGTATAAAAACTGGCTTATTGATATCCACTGTATTGCTTTTGACTGGATAAATTCCTTTGATATTAATCCTTGCTCCATTTGGAACTGCATCCACAGCATCCTTTAAACCTGTTCCGACACCGGTCAATTCATCATCAGCCGAATTTACATAACACGGGGTATTTGATCCACAACCTGTCGAATTTTCAGCCACATAAACTTCATTGGTGGCGGATGTGATCGAAAGAAAATTAAAAGATTGGCCTGTTTGAGACCAAACAGATCCATTAAATTCATAAACTCTTACTAACACTGAACCATTCGTACTGGCAGTGTTACCCAGTCGAAAATAAAAATCCAATGCTTCACCAAAAAAGCTGGAATTTAATGCGGTTGATAATCCTCCGCTCAATATGTAATCTGTCGGAGCTGCTCCACAATTACTGGTGTCGGATATATAGGCAGCACCAGATAATTTTCCAGTTTGATTGAATCCAACCTGGGTGACAGACCAATTCACCGGTGTGTACAAACACATCTGAATGTTAGTATTTGGAGAGGGGAGATAACTTAACAGGTCAAAAGTTGACCTAAAATTTAGTCTTTGGCCTGCAGCGCAACCACCCAAAGGACAATTGCTGGGGCTCAACAAGCTAACACTGGATGATTGAAGGGAAGTTGCTGGCACACTTGCTATTGGAATCATAAGTACCAGAAAAGCAAATATCCAAACAAGCCATTCCAAGCGCCACTTATGCATATAACCTCAAGTGTAAAATCATGATAAGACGATTATACAATATCCAATAACAAAGAACACAGTTATTGATTAACCGTTAAGATTTGGAATTATATATTTGTTCTTTATCTAAAACTATGACAAAACTTTACTTAGGAATAGCTTTGTCCGTTCATTGGTCGGGTTAGAAAAGAGCACATTTGGAGGAGCTTCCTCAATGATTTGTCCTTCGTCCATGAGGATCGCACGATTTGCAGCAGCGCGGGCAAAACCTATTTCATGCGAAACAACCACCATCGTCATTCCTTCTTTTGCCAGTTTTAGCATGACATCCAGAACCTCCTGAATCATTTCAGGGTCAAGCGCACTGGTAGGTTCATCGAATAACATGATCTTGGGATTCATAGCTAATGCACGGGCAATAGCTACCCGTTGTTGTTGCCCACCGGAAAGTTGTAATGGGTACGCATGTGCTTTTTCCGGTATACCAACCTTTTCCAATAATTGCATTCCTATATTTTTGGCTTCCTCGGTTTTCCGTTTTCTCACGACAGTTTGTGCCAGCGTTACGTTTTCTAAAACACTCAGGTGTGGAAACAAATTGAATTGTTGAAAGACCATTCCGACTTCTGTCCGCACGGCATTGATGTTCTCAGCAGTATCGAGTGGGATTCCATCCACAACAATATTTCCACTATCAAACTCCTCCAGGCGATTGATGCAGCGTAATAAAGTAGATTTTCCAGACCCGGAGGGCCCAATGACGACTACAACTTCACCTTTATAAATATCAAGACTGACACCCTGTAAAGCATGGACATGTCCGAAATATTTGTGAACCTTATCAATGTGAATGATTGCATCCATCTTTAGCGCTCCAATTTTGTTTTTCGTTCAATCCAGGTAACGATTCTGGCTGAGAAAAGAGTCAAGACCAGATAAAGTAAGGCAACCATTACCCAGGTTTGCACTGGTATAAAATTTGCTGCCATAAATTCACGCCCTCGACGGGTGATGTCAGCAACAGCTACGACACTAACCAGCGAAGAATCTTTTAACAGGGTGATAAATTCATTTCCGACAGGTGGAAGAATAACCCGAATTGCCTGGGGAAGGATAATGTATCTCATCGCTTGAAAATAATTCATTCCAAGGCTGCGGGCTGCTTCCATTTGTCCTTTGGAAATGCTTTGTATACCTGCTCTGTAAACCTCACTCATGTAGGCTGCATAGCAAAAAGTCAAACCAAGAATTGCCATCAAGATCGGATTGGCTCGATAATTTGAAATGCTAGATATCGAAAGCATTGAACCAAGGTTTTGAATGACAGAAGGAAAAGCAAAATACCAGAACATTAATTGAACCAGTAAGGGAATTCCTCTGACTAATTCAACATACACTGTAGCAGCACCATTTAATAGTTTATTTTTAGAAATTCTTCCAAGACCAGCAATTAATCCAAAAAATAACACCAACACAAATGAAACCAGGGTAGTGTAGATTGTTACACTAATTCCATCTGATACAAATAATAGAATTCTTCGAAAAGGATCTGGTTTAAAAGTGATTAATAAAATAATGATGACAATAACTGCGAATAATAACAACCACCAACGATCAAAATAGAAACTTTTTTTGATCTTCTCCCCAGTTTGATTCTTTTCTGTTTTATTTGAAGATACCATCAACCATCTCCAGAAAAAAAGCCTGGGAGAATCCCAGGCTTTTTTAATAATGAATTATTCTCCTGCAAGATATTTCGCTGCTAAATCAGCGACAAATCCGGAATCGATAACTGCTTTTAGTGCAGGATTTATTTTGTCTAACAAATCCTGGCGGTTTTTACAAATTGCGATTCCATAAAATTCACTGGTAAAAACTTCACCGACGGTCATCATTTTGTCAGGATTTTTCTCAATGAAACCCAAGGCAGTTGGGTTGTCTGCGATAACAGCGTCGATCTGACCATTGATCAAATCTAAGAATGCCAGATCATAGGTATCGTAAGGTTTGTACTCGGTGCCTTCAATTGCCTGCGCTTCAATTTCCCCTGTGGTTCCTAATTGTGCTCCGATGATCTTGCCATTCAAATCTGCTTTTCCTTGAATGCTGGTATTTCCAGCTTTGACTATTATAATTTGGCCGGCATCTACGTATGGATCACTGAATAAAAATTGTGCTTTGCGCTCATCAGTTATTGTTATAGCTGCGATTGCCATATCATATTGGCATTCTGATAATCCAGCTAACATAGGATCAAACGGTAAATTGACAAACTCATATTGAATTCCGGCTTGAGCTGCTACTGCTTTCATTAATTCGATATCAAAACCGATTAATTCTTTGGTTGCTTCATCAACCATTTCGAATGGCGGGAAAGTTGCATCAGTTGCGATGCGGACAACTTCTGGGGCTGGATATCCCTGGTCAGCTTGTTCTGCTGGTGCCTGGTCCATTGGATATCCTTGCTCATTTACGGCAGGATCAGCAGTTTCGGTTTTTGCACAAGCACTTAATATCAGGCTTGTGACAATCAATATTGACATTAAAATAAAAATAGTTTTCTTCATGGTTCTCCTCCAAATGTTATTTAGCTTCTTAGGAATTTTTGCAAAGGATCTTGCTCGCTTAGATTATAGCATTATATCATTTTCATTATGTCAAATTATTCTGATTTTCTCCATTCAATCTCGTCCTTTGAACCGGTGATAAAATTTATTAGTATCATCTTAATAAAACTGTGGTATAGGATTTTTTTTGTGAGCAGTTACCCGAAAAAACCACCTACACCGCAATGTTGAAAAGATACATGTACTTCCAGGGAAAGGTGTTTTCATGAAAAAAATTCATAGAGTTATTATCTTCGTTTTGGATGGTGTAGGTGCAGGAGCTGCTCCTGATGCTGACCTGTATGGTGATATAGGCAGCAACTCTTTATCAAATACAGCCAGGGTTGTTGGCGGATTAAATTTACCAAATCTGGAACGATTAGGATTTGGCCATATCACACCGATGGAAGGTGTTGAACCTGTTAATTCTCCTCCAGGAGCTCATGGAAAATTAACTCCAAAATCAGCTGGGAAGGATTCCGTAACCGGGCACTGGGAATTGATGGGTATTTATTTACAAAAACCTTTTCCTGTTTTTCCGGATGGTTTTCCACCAACTGTTTTAAAAAAATTTACTGAATTAACTGGTCTTGAAGTACTGGCTAACAAAGCAGCTTCCGGTACAGCCGTTATTCAGGAGTATGGTGAAGAACACATGAGAACTGGAAAACCGATTGTTTATACATCCGCAGATTCTGTTTTCCAAATTGCTGCCCATGAAGAAATAATTCCTATTGACCGTCTGTATGAGATCTGTAAAATCTCTCGCGATATGCTGGTTGGTGAGTATGGAGTAGGCAGAGTCATAGCCCGTCCTTTCATTGGTGAAAAAGCGGGAGTATTTCAACGCACCAGCCGCAGGCATGATTATCCACGCTATCCTGAATCAAATACGATGATGGATAAATTGTTAACCGAGGGATACTCGGTTTATGCTACCGGGAAGATTGATGATTTATTTGGTAATCGAGGCATCAGTGTTACCAACCATACTACCAACAACAAGGATACGATTATTGCTACCATCGAGTTTATGCAAAAAGATTTTAAAGGGCTTCTCTTTGCCAATTTAATAGAATTTGATCAGATCTATGGACACCGGAATGATGCACGAGGGTATGCAGACGCGTTGGAAGAATTTGATCGGTTTATTCCTCAAATTCAAAATAATATGCGAGAAAATGATATTGTTATGATCGTTTCAGACCATGGAGTTGACCCGACAACAGACAGTACAGACCATTCACGGGAATTCAGCCCATTGTTAGTTTTTGGTGAATCTGTCAAACCGAATGTTGACTTGGGCATAAGGGGATCTTATGCTGATGTAGCTGCTACAATTGCAGAAATATTCCATCTGGAACCACCTCAGATTGGAAAAAGTTTTTTAGGGGATATTTAAAAATGATTTTTGCTCCGATAGACCCTTTTTTTCTTTTCATCATCATGGTCAGGGTGTTTATTTTTGACGAAACACCTGTCAATTATGGTTCATTGAGATAATCCAAGTTTTTCTTTGAAGATAAGGAACATTCCCTTCAATGGATTTTTCAAAAAGCTAATTTGATTTCAAAGTATAATTTGCCCAATGGAAAAATCAATTTCCACAAGTACAATCCTCAAAAAAATGCTGCCATGGTTGCTGGTTGGTTTTTTGGTTTTAATTGCTTTGATGTTTGCAGGGGATGTTCGCCAGATTTTAACGCTTGCACAATCGTTTCCATGGCAGGTTCTACCCATCATGATGGGATTTACCCTGATAAATTATGTTCTTCGGTTCGTTAAGTGGCATTTTTACCTGGGTCAGATTGGCGTAAAGAAATTTCCAAAACTTCAAAGCCTGAGACTATTTGTTGCTGGATTTCCACTTGCAATGACACCTGGCAAAGCTGGTGAAGTACTGAAAGGGGTATGGTTGAAAGCAATGACAGGTGTTCCTGTTTCCCGAGGAGTTTCAGTTATTGTTGCTGAACGTATCAGCGATGGTCTGGCAGTTTTATTTCTCTCATCTTTTGGCGTTTTCGTATATCCACAATACGCACCAGCATTTATTTTGGTTATGGTTTTGTTGATAGGTTTGATCATTATTTCTCAAATAAAACCTCTGGCTTATTGGTTCCTAAACTTATCCACAAAAATTCCCGTGTTAAAGAAAGCATCTCCTATATTAATTGAATTTTATGAAGGAAGTTTTATCGTTTTCAGACCAGGTGCTACAATTCTGGCAGTTAGTTTGGGCATGGTTTCATGGCTGGCTGAAGGAATTGGTTTTTATTACTTATTAACCGTGCTTGGATTGCCTGCAAATCATGAAACATTTGCCAATGCTGTTTTTATTCTTGCTTTTTCTACGGTTATCGCAGCCGTTTCCACTTTGCCTGGTGGACTTGGTGCAGCAGAAGCATCCATTGCTGGAATGCTTACGATTCTGGTTGGCATGACTTCCACCAATGCCACATTTGCGACGCTAATCATCCGCCTTGCAACGCTCTGGTTTGGGATATCCTTAGGATTGCTTACCTGGCTATTTTCGATGGAAATCCTGGGTTTCAAGGAGTACCAATATGCAAAAGTGGAAAATTGAACTGCATTGCCATACAGCAGCTTCAAACGATAGCCTGGTAAAAGTTAAAGATTTGATCAAAACAGCGAGAAAACGTGGGTTGGATCGCTTGGCAATCACAGATCACAATACAATTAAGGGAGCTTTATATGCGAAAACCCTCGACCCTGTATTAATTATTGTTGGCGAGGAAATTCTAACCACAAAAGGTGAACTTTTGGCTTTTTTTGTTCAGGAAGAAATTCCACGTGGCTTGACTCCCCATGAAGCAGTCAAACGATTGCGGGATCAGGATGCATTTATCAGTGTTTCCCATCCATTTGACCGCTTTCGGCATGGTTGGCAATTAGAAGATCTGAAAGAAATCACACCACAGGTCGATGCTATTGAAATATTTAATGCGCGAAGTTTTGTGAAATCAATTAATGATGATGCAAAGAGATATGCTTTAATAAATAATCTGCGTGGTACCGTGGGGTCAGATGCACATTTACTATTAGAAGTTGGTCGCGCCACCCAATTGGTTGATCCATTCACTGATGCTCAATCGATGAAATTATCAATCTTAAATTCTGAGTATTTAGAAAAATATACTTCTCCTTGGGTTCGATTAGGTTCGACCTATGCAAAAATTTTCCAAAGATTATTTGGGAAAGAGAGATTTCCGATATAATAATCTCAATGGATCAATTCGTTCGTGATACCCAACAATTACTAAACATTCGGCTTAATGATTCACAAATAAATGCTTTCCAGATTTATGAACAAGAGTTGGTTCGTTGGAATGAGAAGTTCAACCTTACTGCAATTCGAGAGATAGAACAAATACGGTATAAACATTTCCTGGATTCATTAACCTGTGTAATGGCCTGGGGGGAAACGCGTCCGAAAAGCCTCATTGATGTTGGAACAGGTGCTGGCTTCCCTGGAATTCCTTTGAAAATTCTTTACCCCAATTTACAGTTGACACTTGTCGAATCGGTTGGAAAAAAATCAAAATTTTGCCAGCATATGGCTGATCTATTAAAATTACAGAACGTCAATATCATTCAAGATCGTGTTGAAGTGATTGGTCAAGATCCAAAATATCGCGAAAAATTTGATTGGGCTGTCGCCAGAGCAGTGGCAAATCTCCCGGTTCTATCTGAATTTCTGGTACCGCTGGTAAGGTTAGGCGGAGGCGCAATTGCACAAAAAGGAGAAAGTGGTCCGGCAGAAGCGCAAAAAGCCAATAGAGCAATTCATATCCTGGGCGGTTCTCTGCGTCATTTATTGCCAGTGACCATTCCAGGGGTAGCTGAAGAACGTTACCTGGTTATTATCAATAAAATAGCCAGAACGCCAAAAACATATCCCAGGCATGTTGGAATTCCTGCCAAGCACCCATTGTGACATTATGTTTGCGAAGTAATCACACCTTGTTCGATATGCCAAATGTTCGCTTTCTTGGTGAAACCATTTTCAAATAATTTCAGGTCGGTGGTTGTGAGTATTGTTTGATCCCCTTCCAATATCGCACTAAGCAGTCGATTACGGCGCTTGTTGTCCAGTTCTGCCAGGGTTTCATCCATTAATAACACTGGCTTTTCACCAGTTCTTTGTTTCATCCATTCCAGTTCGCCCAGTTTCAACGATAGCATGGTTGTCCTGATTTGACCACGAGAGCCATAATTGCCTGTGTCAATATCATTTACCAGGAATCGCAACTCATCTCTGTGGGGTCCAATGGTGGTTACACCACGCATTATTTCTTCGCGTTGTTTTTGCCTCAATAAGGTCAGGAAAAATTCTTTTAATTGATTTTGATTTTCAGGAATTTCTAATTGATTGTTTGAAATAGTAGCGTCTGAGATAGCCGGTTGATAGGAAAATTGTAGAATTTCCTGATCATTTGTTAGTGATCTGTGAATCTGGTTCGCGATGATTTCTATTTCGGTTATTGCTTTCTTACGGGCAAGGAGTAAGAAAGAACCTTTTTCTGCTAATAAATCATCCCAAAAATTCAATTGCGATATATCAGTATTTCGTTCAGATATTTGTTTCAAAAGAGCATTACGTTGTGTCAGTGATTGCATATATTCACTTAATACAGTTGCATAACCTGGAACAATCTGTGCTAAAGCCAGATTCAAATACCTTCTTCTTTCTTCTGGACCGCCTTCAATGATTCGGGTCATAAATGGCAAAAAAATTACAGCATTAAACAATCCTACAGCTTGATGGGATGATCGTATAACCCCATCTACAAGAATTTCTTTTCGAAACCGCTTCCCATTTTGCGCACCATTTTGTTCCAGAACCAAGCGGATTTCAATCTGATGTTGGTGATCTCCACGGATAAAATCAGCCACCATCCTACAAACAGGAACGGTATCCTCGAGTGCTAAAAAATTTATTACCTGTCGGTCGATATTGGATTGAATAGAAGTGAAAGTTGAGAAAAAATAAATTGCCTCTAAGAGACTGGTTTTTCCCTGTGCATTATCGCCTTCCAATAAAAGAATCCGCCGGGGCATATCCATGTCCAGGCGGCTAAATAATCGAAAATTTGTTAAGGATAAATGGGTAAGAAACATGAAGGCAACAAAGGCGACACCCTATTCGGGTAGTTCAGCCATTTCCTCCTGAGGTGGTTGCCAAATTCTCGTTGCTCGATCAGTAAAAAGGATTCCATCAAGATGATCAACTTCATGTTGAAAAATTCGAGCCAGCCATCCGGATGATTTGATCTTTACAGGTTTGCCCATTTTATTAAAACCTTTGATGACAACCGATGAAAATCTCTCAACTTCACCGACCAAATTGGGGATTGACAGGCAGCCTTCTATTCCTAGTTCCGTCTCAATGGATGTCTTAATAATTTCGGGATTAATTACTGCAAAAGATTTAGGTTTTTCTTCTTTCTCTTCAGCATATTCAACCACAATCACACTTTGTGAGATCGCCACCTGAGGAGCAGCCAGACCGACACCAGGTGCCTGTCGCATGGTTTCAAACATATCATCAATTAAATTAACCAAATCTTTATCAAAGTTTGTTACTTTGTGAGCTTTCCTTCTAAGCACTTCTTCAGGGATCGTTACTATTTCTCTTATTGCCATATTCACCTATATCAAAACGGAATGACCCGTAAATTTAATAATCTTCTTCCCCTATATTGTACCCTGAATTACCTTCATCTGAGGTTGACTCGTCCGTTTTTGTCTTTTTTTGTACAACCTCATGATAAATTTCAATCCATTCAGCGACTTCATCACGCAATGATTCTTGTTCCCGTTTTTTTTGTTTTAAATTGAATTTTTGATATCGTTCAAAAATATCCTGTTGTACTTCTGATGGGTTGTACACATAATCAAATGTAAAGGTGGTGTCACCTACCCGAATAAATACGGTGCCAAAATTTAATATCAAACTGATTAATCCCAAGCGCTCAAATTCAACTGTCTGAATATTTTTTATCGGAGCTGACCGTTTTTGTTCCTGACCTAATGGTTTTTTATATAAATCAATCAATTGGTCATCAGTGACAATATATCTATCGTTTCGCCAATCCCAATATTGATAAAACCACCATAAAAATAGAATTAAACCGGCTACAAATTCAATCAACAAAATAATGTCGAAATTAATCGAAGGATAAATTTCAAAAATAGAATAAAGCGTAATGAAAAAAAGTAATAAAAAGGATAAACTGGGCCAGAGTACTTTTTTCAAAAGAATAAACCAGTGGGTGCGATACGTGATAACCCCATTTTTTTCCATTCTTAAGCCAAAAAATGAAGATAGAAATTCCATTAATCCACTGGATTGTACATGGTGCGGTACTTCCTCAACAGCATCAGAAATTTCATCAATTGTTTCATCAAATTCGTTAACATCCCTTTGATCAAAACCAATTCGACTGCGAAGAAGGTCTTCTTTTGAGATTCGTTGAAGTTTATTAGATTGAAAAGATGCTCTTCCTCTTTCATCATTAATAATTCTGACGATCAATTCTGGTTTCGCCAATTTCCTGAAATTAACCAAACCTGTGTATGTACGAATAACAACATCTCCATATCCGATCCATCGTCCAATTTGACTGGTTTTCGTTTCGACAGAAAGAATAGCATCCAATGGTGCTTCCTGGCGGCTCTCATAAAATAATGCTACTTTCTCCAGTGAGACTACACGGCGGTTGGTTATAATCGAGAAATCATTTGACCAGTCGATCAATTTCCATATAAACCATCCTAAAAAGAATAGGACGGTGAAACCGAAAGCGATTCCCAGCCAGTTGTTTCGATCTGAAACAATGAAATAAAAATATGAAACGAATAAAATAGATGAGATTCCCAATAACAATGGAGGAATGATGTTCATCCACAATATAAAATTGTGTTTTCTTGCCACAAAATGGACAGCCTCACGTGGACCTCGCCATTCAAATGGATGGTTTAAGAATAATTTGTAACTCTTGACTGATAATTGGATTGGTTCGATTATTTCTGGAAATTCTTCCATTAATTCATCAAGCTGTTGCGCATCAACATGAATTGCAATTACATTTGTAAGCGCTTTTGCAGTTATATCCCGAGAGCCATCGAATGCAAGACCTTCCTCTCCAAAATAATCCCCACGTTGACAGATTGAAATTTCGAATGGATCATGGTTCGTTTCTTGTTGCAGTGTGACCCGGCCACTCAAAACGATGTAGAAACCGTCAGCATCCATGCCTTCTTCAAATATGGTTTCATCTTGTTTGAAAAAAATAGTGTCCAATCGCTCACTGATCTGCAGCAATTGGTCTTCACCCAACATATCAAAAAAATGTATGTTGCCAAGAAGTTCCAGTATTTCCTGAGAATTATCAGTCATGATTTTTAAGTATATCCTAAGTGAATTAATTTACCTGTCAGAATCTGGTAGAATCGATTGGTAATTATGCGAAATTTAGGTCTTATCTTTGTTCGTGGTTTATCAATATTCTTAATTGTTGTGACAGTTGTTCTGACTGTTGTCCAATTAATCAGTTACAGCCGAATTCGAGCCAGTCTTCCGATTGGATCTGTTATCGGTGGCGTTCCGGTTGGTGGGTTAGATCGTCAAACTGCAGCGGATCGATTGATAAAGGCATTCAGCTTGCCTGTCGAGATGAGATACAACGAGGCAGTCATTCAAATCAGACCCTCATCAATTGGATTTGAATTAGATTTAGAAAGTATGTTGACAGCGGCCGATCAGCAACGAATCACACAACCTTTTTGGAGTGGATTTTGGGATTTTCTGTGGGGTCGATTTCCGCGAACGGATGCAATTCCATTACGGATCAGGCTTTCGGATGAACGCTTGAAAACTTATTTGAGAGATGAAATTGCAGTTCGGTATGATCAACCTGCAACTGATGCCATTCCAATTCCTGGCAGCACTCAATTTCAACCCGGAAATCCAGGCACAAAACTGGATGTTGATCGAGCAACAGTATTAATAAAAGATGCCTTGAGCTCCCCAATTAATCGAATTGTTAACTTAACATATACCACAATTGATCCCTCCCGACCTTCTTATCAAAATCTGGAAGTACTGCTTAAGCAGGTACTCGATAATACCGGTTTTGATGGATTGACTGAACTCTATTTGCTTGACCTCCAAAATTATCAAGAGATTAATTTTGCATACCAGAACGGGCAACCTCTTCGCCCAAATATTGCATTCACTGCCGCAAGCACCATGAAAATTCCCATTATGGTATCAGTTTTCAATCGATCCAAAGCCCCAACCTCCACCGATATTCTTGACCAAATTGAGTTGATGATAGAAAGGTCAGAAAATGATCCGGCTGACAGATTGATGGAAAAAGCTTTAGAAGGAAATCTGGGACCTTTACTGGTTACAGAAGATTTGCAGGCATTAGGTTTTGAAAATACTTTTTTGGCTGGTTACTTTTATCCTGGAGCACCACTTTTGAGAAGAATTGAAACCCCCGCAAATAGACGTAGTGATATCAATACCAATCCTGATATTTATAATCAAACTACATCAACAGAAATTGGTATGTTACTTGGTGATATTTATCAATGTGCTGTTCAGGATGGTGGATCACTGAAAGCAGTTCTAGGAGCTCAGGTTACTCAGGATGAATGTCGCAGTATGATCGATTATCTCGTTCGTAATCGAATTGGTGTCCTGATTCAGGCTGGTGTTCCAGAAACAACCCAGGTTGCTCATAAACACGGTTGGATTACAGAGACTGATGGATTGATCCACACAATCAGTGATGCAGGTATTGTCTATACTCCTGGTGGAAATTATGTTCTGGTTATTTTTATGTACCATCCAGTTCAGTTAATTTTTGATAATGCTAATTATGTCATGGCTCAAATTTCATCGGCAATTTACAATTACTACAATATACCCTTTAAGTAGTATCTAAAATTACAACGCTATCTCAATAAACCGGGGTTGGCAGGTGGTTTCAACAGTGATACCCACCAAAACCAAGGTAGCTGTTATGTTGGCAAGATACTATTTTCCACTAAAAAGGGATAATCTCAGATCTTCAACCAATTTTTTTGGATTTGTCTCAAGGGCGTTAACAATTTCGAGTTCGAGTGCTTTAATCAACGGTGTATTCTTTTGAATTTTTGTAGCAAACGCCGGATATCTCTCTTGTAAAGCCGAGAGCCTTCCATCCAAAGAAACAAGATTGTTTCCTTCGGACAATTTGTCAGCGTAGTTAACAATTTTTTCTTCCCATGTTTGAGGTCTCGTTTCTTCGGATATTAAATCACCAATTAAGTGGCGTCGGGCAATTTCTGACAGATCATGCTGGTTTCTTTCAAGTAAGAACTCTGCTGCTAAAACTGCATGATTTTTTTGACTTTGTTCCTGTAATTTTGACAAATCATGGGTAAAACCTCCCCTGTGCGCCAATAATGGATTAATCACATATCCTTTTTGTTCAAACCAGAGTGCAATTTGGTAAGCAATCGCAGCTACATTATGAACATGTGCCAGTAAGGTGTGGGTAGCCCCTAAATTAATATACCAATTCAGGCAAGTTTGAATGTCCGGTAAAAAAGATCGTAATAGAAAATCCGGAATTTCTTTCAGACTTCTCACTTCCATATCCTGGAGAGGTAAATGGGCATCAGCAGGTAAACCCGCCGGATTAAACCAGATTGTTTTCCATCCAGCTAGTTTTGCTCCAAGAATATCTTTTTTATAATCATCACCGATCATAAGAACTGAATTGGGAGTGAGTTGTAATTGATCCAAAATGTTGTAAAAAAACTCAGGCTCAGGTTTATTGGTTTTTAACTCACGAAACGTGAATATTTGATTAAAGAAAGAGTTGATTTTTACTCTTTTTAGTGCTTCGTAAATATCCTCAGTATTTGAATCCTCAGCATTTGTTGCCAGGATCAGAGAATATTTATTGGATAGCTTATCTAATACATCAAATGCACCATCAATCAATTTTACTTCTGGCCAATCCTTCATTTTGCCAGAAAAACGGGGATCATCGATCATGATGGTATTTCCCCAATCGAAAACGATTGTTGTTATTGGATTATTCTTCATGTTTACTCCATTGTTTTGATAAGTACGATTATAGTGGAAATCGTACTGGTTGAAAGATGATGGATTTTGATTCTAACTGAAAACAAAATTAGAATATTTGTTCAAAAATGATTTAAATGATATAATCCCTGCATGCCTTCTCTGATCGCTCTCGACCTTGAAACCACCGGATTAGATTCCCGCAAAGATGCAATTATCGAAATTGGAGCTGTTCGTTTTAATACCTCGAGAATCGAAGAAGAATTTTCAACTTTAATAAATCCTAATCGGTTGATTGCACCTGAAATCACCCAATTAACCGGTATCAATAATGAAATGGTTCTAAAAGCACCACCTTTGACTGCCGTATTACAAGATCTGGTTGATTTTATCGGTGATGCTCCAGTTATTGGGCATAATGTTCAATTTGATCTTGGATTTCTTTTTCAGGCAAATATCTTAAAATATGTTCAGGCAGTCGATACTTATGAATTAGCATCTGTTCTGATGCCATTAGCCTCCAGATACAATCTGGGAGGACTATGCCAGCAATTAAGTATTCCAAATATTGGCGCGCATCGTGCTTTAACAGATGCAAAAATGACCCACCAACTATTTTTGGAACTCTATGATTTGGCACTTAAGCTTCCTGTAGATTTGCTGGCTGAGATCGTTCGATTGGGAGAGCCAGTCGATTGGGATGGCTTCTGGTTTTTTCAAGAAATCTTAAAGACAACCATAAAGAAAAAACCAATCCAGCCAAAATATGTTCGTAATCAAAACATTTTCGATGGATTATTTCTTAAAGAGGAGATTTTATCTCAACCCTTCAAACCAAATGCCGAAATTAAGCCATTAGACGAAGAAGAAATTAGCTCGATCCTGGAGCCTGGTGGGGAGTTTTCTAAATATTTCAAAAATTTTGAATATCGTCCTCAACAGGTTGAGATGTTACGCAGCGTTACTTCAGCTTTTTCCAATCAAAATCATCTGATGGTTGAAGCAGGGACCGGAACTGGCAAATCATTTGCTTACTTAATCCCAGCTGCTTTATGGTCATTGAAAAATAATCATCGGGTGGTGATCTCGACCAATACCATCGCTCTCCAGGACCAATTAATTAATAAAGATATTCCGGACCTTTGTTCCGCTTTGGATATTCCCCTGCGAACTGTCGTGCTTAAAGGCCGCTCTAATTATCTTTGTCCACGCAGATTGGAAGCATTTCGATTTCGAGGTCCTGAAAATAAAGAAGAAATGCGTGTTCTGGGGAAGATCCTCGTCTGGCTTCATTTGGGAGGGGATGGTGATCGAACCCGATTGAATCTTAACAGTCCTTTAGAACGTGAGATCTGGCAAAGACTTTCTGCCGATGACGAAAATTGTAATGCCGAAACCTGTACAGCGCGCATGGGAGGAATTTGTCCGTTTTATCAGGTCCGCCAGGCAGCCCAAAATGCCCATGTTTTGGTGGTTAATCATGCATTATTGCTTTCAGATGTTGTCACCGGTAGTCGTGTTTTACCTGCTTACGAGTATTTGATTATTGATGAAGGTCATCATCTGGAAGCAGCCAGTACCAATACACTTAGCTATCGCATAACCCAGAATGAAATGCAGCGGATGTTACGTGAATTAGGCAGTGTTTCCAGTGGAATCCTTGGACGGTTGACCACCGCTTTGAAACAAATTTTGCGTCCTTCAGAATTTGCCAGTGCATTTTCCATTTGTCAGCGAATGACAGATTTGGCATTTCGATTGGAACGCGATTGGAATTCTTTTTTTGAAGCACTTCAAGCTTTTTTGGAGTCCGAACGCGATTTTCAACCAATTGGGATGTATGCTCAACAAGTAAGGATTTTGCCTGCTACTCGTACTGTCCCTGCCTGGTCTGATGTAGAAATCCAATATGATCAGGCGAACGAAACCATGGAATTACTGATTAAGCTGGTCAAAGATTTCCTGAAGGATTTGAGTGATACGATTGATAGTCCTGCGGAGGATATTGAAGAAGCAATTGGGAGCTTGAGTTTTAATCACCAGAGAATGACCGAAGCAGCTCATTTTTTGTATGCGATGATTCTTCAACCTGAAGCGGATTATATTTATTGGATTGAACAACAACCTGATTCCACTCGCATGGTTTTACAAATAGCACCTTTACATATTGGCAGCCTAATGGAGAAATATCTCTGGCATGAAAAAGCATCCATTATCTTAACCTCAGCAACGCTCACTGCGCATGGAGAGTTTGATTATTTAAGAAATCGCCTGAATGCGGATGAAGCTGATGAGTTGATTGTTGGCTCGCCTTTTGATTATGAGAATGCCACGATGCTTTATTTACCAAATGATATTCCGGAACCATCTCAAGCCTCTGCATACCAGAGAATGGTAGAGCATACATTAGTACAATTAAGCAAAGCCACTGGTGGAAGACTATTGGCATTATTCACTTCATATGCTCAACTCAAAAAGACATCTCGATCAATTGGACCTCGATTGGCAGATGCTGATATCCAGGTATATGAACAGGGGGAAGGCGCATCAGCAAATACATTGTTAGAAAGCTTTCGAGATACAGATCGAGCCGTATTGTTGGGTACACGAGCTTTTTGGGAAGGTGTTGATATCCCTGGAGATGCGTTATCGGTTCTGGTCATCGTCAAAATACCATTTGCAGTCCCATCAGATCCAATTGTGGCTGCCCGTTCAGAGACATTTGATGATCCATTTAATGAATATTCAATTCCGGAAGCCATATTGACTTTTCGTCAGGGTTTTGGTCGCCTTATTCGTACCCAATATGATCGTGGTATTGTAGTGGTGCTGGATCGACGTGTACTCAGCAAAAGATATGGAAAGTTTTTTGTGGAATCATTACCACCCTGCAATTTTGTTAGTGGCCCAGTTACCGATTTGCCCAGGAAAGCCGCTCAGTGGTTGAATTTGTAGGGGAATAAAAAAAAGACTGACCTGTTTGATCAGTCTTCTGATTAGCTTTTAGCCCTGTGTGTTTAAGTTCTTCGCCATGAGTGCTTTAGTGGCTACCTTATGAACCTCTTTCAATTTGGTAACCAATGCCTGTTGGTTGCCTTGTTGTTCAGTCTGATTAATTAATCCAGCAAGAAGTTGCACGAACTCATCATTCAAAACTTCAGGTTTCTCATTCAGCAATGACCTTATTGAGTCTGCATCCGGAGCCTGTAATAATGCTTCAACAAACTGAATTTCAGCAGGTGGCTTACTGGCTTCCTCAATCATAGTATTCAGTTGACCGAGTTTTGCTATTTTATCCAGATCAGCAGCTTTTCTGGCCTGTTCAAGACCTTCTTTTACGGCTTCAACGAAGTGGTCGTTTAATTCATTGCCGTATTTTTCAAGACCCACCTCAATATTCGTTTCAGATAAGATTTTGTTTAAAGTCTCTCTTGCTTTGTTTCGCTCTTCCTGAATTTGAGCATCAATTTGTTTGGTGACATCTACCAAAAAGTCTCTTAAGTTTGATAATTTCACTTTCTTTTCAGGATCAGCAGTAATTTCGATTTTTTGCGATAGGAGCTGGAAAAATTCATAATCAATACCAGTCCTCACCATACCGATCAAGGTATTTGTATAGATCTCATCTGGCGCATCGATAAACAGATCCAGTAGCTTTTCGCGAGTCAATCCGGATTTGGCTGCTTCCTGTAAGTCTTCCATAGCTCGTTGGGATGATTTCATCTTTTCCTGTATTTCTCTTCCAACTTTGGTTTCCTGTAATAATTGTTGCTGGAAAAGAGCTAACTGTTGAGCAGATTGTTTATCGCCCTGTGCCACTGTTGCTTCCACCAGGCGGTTAAGCAACCCAAAAAATGTTTCATCGATTAAAGCTTCTTCTTGCTGTATGATTTCTTTACGGGAGTCAGCATTAGGCGTTGATAATAATCTTTGAATAAGCTGCAATTTCTTTTGTTGCGCATCAAGCATATCTTTGGTGACACCATCTCCCTCAAGGATTTTTTCCATCATGGTTTGATAGGTTAGCATGCTTTGTGCTTGAAAAAGGTAAGCTTTACGCTTTTCCATGGGCAAATCATTAACCACTCGTTTTATTAAAGGTCCTACCATTTTTTCCTGTTCATTGATAGAGACTCCTAATTCAGAAGGGAAATAAGTTAATAATATTTCTTTTTGTGGATCATGATAGACAATTGGTGTGGGATATAACCCTTGAAAACCACATCCCTGACATTGAATAACATTTGCTTCACCATTTAATAATTTTTGTTTTGCCTGTGGATCAGTATTCATATCGAATAATTGCTGGATTTCTGCTGTCAATGGCATACGACAGCGAGGACAACTAATTTGTGTTCTTGGCATAACTAGCCTCTCTTAAAAAATTTTTATGGGAAAGATTATACCACTGACAATTTTTGAGGAATTTGATCAGTGGAACGGGGAAGGGAAAAACAAATTCGAGCGCCCTTACCTGATTCGGGGTTCACCCAAATTTGTCCCCCATGTGCTTCAATGATTGAACGTGTAAGAAATAATCCCAGCCCTGCACCGCGGGTATTGCGCGCCATATCTGGTGCCCTGTAAAAGCGATCAAAAACGTGAGGGATATCTTCCACGGCTATACCCGGACCTTGATCACTTATACAGACGATTACAACATCAGGTCGAACCTGTCCGGAAATCCTAATCTCACCTTTTGGGGAATATTTTATGGCATTTGAAATCAGGTTGCTGACTACATGTTCCAGCCGTGATTCATCTGCCAGGATAACAGGATAGTCTTCTGGAAAATCAACAAAAAGCTCATGTAAGGAAGATTGATTTTGAAAACGTTTTGTCATGCGTTTAATCAGCTCAGGAATGAACACATCAGATCGTTTCAGAGACATGCCCCCGGCCTGAAGTCTTGAAGCGTCGAGCATATTTTCAATTAAAGAGCCCAATCGATCAGCTTCTTCCTCGATGATGGACAAACTTTCCTGAACAATCGATCGATCCCAGCGTGCGTCTTCTCTACGAAGGGTGCTGACATAACCTTTAATCAAAGCGACAGGTGTTTTCAGTTCATGGCTGATGATAGAAATAAATGTACTCTTCAATTCTTCTGCCTGGCGAAACCGGGTAATATCACGAATAGTGGCAATAATATTGAGAAGTACATTTTCGGTACTGACTAATGGGGCGTATGTTATTCCAACTGGAAGTTTAATTTGTGAATTTCCAACCTGTAGGTCGCCTTCTACATACAGATGAGCATGGGCTGTTAATGGCCATCCACCAGCAACGGCATCTTCCAGAGTGATACCTACCGGTGGTTGCATCCATTTTATTAATTGACTGTGTTCCTGATTTTGGATTTCTGTTTCAGGAGTTTGTAATAATCGTTGAAAGGCGGGATTATATCGTTCGATCCGTAAGGAGGGTGATAAGATCATAATGCCATCAGCTACAGTATCCAGCAAGGCAGACATCCGTTGTCGTTCCTGATTGACCTGGTTGTATAATTGTGCGTTTTGAACAGCGATTGCAGCCTGATTAGCAAAACTACCTAATATGGTGCGGTCATTTGAAGAAAACGATCCGGAATAGCTGCGAAAAATGTAAATGACACCCACAGCCTGTCCACGGGCAACCAGAGGAATTCCAACCCCATTGAGTAGACCAAAACTTCCTGAACGAGCTAACTCATTGATGATCTGATTGATTTGAGACAATTCTAATTGGCCTGGTTCTCCACCAATTTCAGTGATGTGAGCCAGATATGGTTCAATGTATTTAACCAGGGGAACCGGTAGACCATGCCAAACTCGAACATGCCAACCACGAGCTTCAGACTTGAGCGCAATAAAACCTGCCTGGCCAGCCAACATTTCTATCGATACATTCAGGATTTTATCTAGAAGTTTGTCAAGATTTAGTTCTTCTGCCAGTGCTCGGGCTATATCTAATAAATAGTCCCTTTGTCGGACTCGAAAATCAGGTAACATACAATAATTTTACTCGTTCTCAGCAAGAGAGATGACGTGATCGAGAATATCCAATCCTTCATCCATTTGCTCTTTGGTGGTGCATAATGGCGGTGAAATCCTGATAACACTCTTTCCACAACCTAATGTTAATAATCCATACTCAAATGCGAGATCTACAATTCGGTCACGGATGCGGGCATCCTCTTTTTTGCTTTGAATATCTTTGACAAAATCGATACCAATCATGAAACCCATACCACGCACCTCTCCGATGGATGGATGCCTTTTTTGCATTTCTTTTAATTTTCCAATGGTGTAATTGCCGGTTACTCTGGCATTTTCCATATAGCCATTTTGAATTGCGTTAATTGTTGCCAGGGCAGCAACACATGCGATTGGGTTCCCGCCGTATGTGTTGCCATGTGAACCTTTTGGCCAGCTCATTACTGATTTTTTCGTTATCAAGGCACCTAATGGAATACCAGAGGCGATCCCTTTTGCTGATGTGATAATGTCGGGTTCAACACCAAAATTCTCAATTGACCACCATTTACCAGTGCGTCCCATTCCAGCCTGCACTTCGTCAGCAATTAATAAAATGCCATGCTTATCGCAAAGGCATCTCAAAGCTGGAAAAAAGCCTGCAGGTGGGACAATATAACCGCCTTCCCCTTGAATCGGTTCAACCATGATACCAGCCACTTCATCAGCTGGAAGAATTTTTTCAAAAATTTGTTCCTCAATGTATTCAACAATCCGTTCCCCATAATCCTGACCAGGTTCAAGGTGTAAAAGCGGGCGGTATGGATCAGGAAATGGCACATGGGTAACCCCATTCATTAGAGGAAAAAATCTACGTTTATAATTCGGTTTACTGGCAGTAAAAGTTACCGCACCAATCGTTCGGCCGTGAAATCCTCCGAGAAAACCAATAAAACTGGAACGATTTGTGTGATAGCGGGCAAGTTTAATTGCTCCTTCAACACTTTCTGTTCCGGAATTCGTTAAAAACACCCTGGTATCTTCTTGATAAGGAGAAATTTCAGCAAGTTTTTCAGAGAGCTCAATCCATTTTTCGTGATAATAATCTGATGAAATATGAATAAATTTCTCAGCTTGTTCTTGGATTGCTCTAACGACATCCGGATGGCTGTGACCCGTTGAAGCTACCGCAATACCGGCAGCAAAATCAAGAAACCGATTACCATCCACGTCCCAGACTTCAGTACCTCTTCCATGATCCATAACAAAAGGATATCCTCGCGGATATGATGGTGAGACAACTTTATGATCACGTTTGATAAAGGCTTTTGCCTTGGGGCCGGGAACATTCAGAGCTTTCATTAAATTTCCTCCTAGATTGGTTTAATTGAATTTTTATAATTATTCAGAATGAAGTTATTGAGTTTATAATTTTTATGGATTAATTTGATAAAGTAGGGATTTGATCGATTAAAGATACCTGTGTTACCAATAATGCTAATGCACCTTTAAGTCCAACATCATCCCCTAATTGAGCCGTTGTAATCGTCAATCCTTCCAAATAGGCTGAAGAAATTAACGACTCTTGCAATGATTTTCTCATCGGTGTAAAAAGCAATTCACCCGATGTTGATACTCCACCCCCAAAGATAACAATCGAAGGATTAAACATGTGTAGAAAATTCGCCAGTGCAATCCCTAAGAATTTTCCAGCCCGGTTATAGGCTTCCATGGCAATTTCATCGCCATTTTGTGCTGCCAATGAAATATCTTTGCCAGTAATTTTCGTTACTTGCGTCAGAGTTGTCGGTCTGCCAGCTGTGATTTGCTCCTGGACATAATTAATAATAGCTGTTCCAGAAGCTAAGGCTTCGATATGACCTCGTTTTCCACAACCACATAAGGGACCATCCGGCAAAACTGTCACATGTCCAAATTCTCCTGCAAGCCCTTTATTACCAAGCAAAAGCTGATTATTAATGATAGCGCCACTACCGATGCCGGTTGAAATGGTCAGGTATAAAAGGTTGCTATGGCCAATACCTGCACCGAATTTCCACTCACCTAAAGCCGCTAAATTCGCATCATTGCCTAAAAATATGGGTAAATGGAATTCATCTTCTAAAATTTTTTTCAGCGGATAGTTTTCCCAACCAGGAATATTAGGTGCTTCATAAACAATTCCTACATCCGGATCCAAAAACCCTGGTGCAGCAACTGCAATCGCTCTTACAAAAAAGTCTTTTTTGATGTCATGGATCAATTGAATTAATCGTTCAACCGGTAGTTGTCCTGTGAATTGGGTTGGAATTTTTTTTAAGCTGATACGATTTAAAGTGGAGACTTCAAATGCAGCAACTCTTATTTGAGTACCACCTACATCTGAGACTATATAAATATCCATCAAGCAGAATTATAGCATAGCCACCTTAGGTGAGTCTTTAAATCGATATGAAAATTTGATAAAGGTGATTAAATACCTATAAAAAAGTTATTTATGATAATGCGTGATTGATGATTTTTTTTATTGACTCACACAATAAACCGAATTATTATAAACTTAATGAAATCAAGTCAACATACCCTTCAAAAACGAATCTCGTACCATATTATTCGGTTTTTAAGATGGTTTGTACCGGGAATTGGCATCAAACGTTGGGGACTGTTGGTGATATCAGGTTCGATGATGATTGGTCTGGGATTTGCTGTTCTTGTCCTTGATGTATATCGTAATACGCCAGACACCTGGTATTTACCCATCCTCGCTTTCCTTTCTCTGCGTTTTCTGTCCCGACCCATTCGATTCCTGATTTTTGGATTAGGTGGAATTTTTATGATTGTGGTAGGTATCTGGGGGATTAACCGCACTCTTCTAAAACCCTTCTTGCGTCCTGGAAAACATCTGGTAGACACTGTCAGTCAATATCAGAAACTTGATAAAGGGAAAAGAATTGTTGTCATTGGCGGTGGTACGGGATTATCAGCGCTATTACGCGGATTGAAGAAGCATACTGCCAATATAACAGCGATCGTTACGGTTGCAGATGATGGTGGATCTTCCGGAGAACTACGTCGAAATATTGGCATCCTTCCTCCTGGAGATATTCGCAGCTGCCTTGCAGCATTATCAAATGACGAAGAATTGACCACTCAATTATTCCAATACAGGTTTGGAGAAGGAGCAGGACTAAATGGGCATGCCTTAGGGAATCTGCTGATCACCGCATTGACAGATATCACCGGAAGTTTTGAAGAAGCGATTGCTGAATCAGGGCGGGTTCTTGCTGTTCAGGGAAAGGTGTTACCTTCCACGCTGCATGACGTGCGTTTGGTCGCACAGGTTCAATTACCAGATTCGACGAAAGATATAAGAATAAGAGGCGAAAGCGATATTCCCAGAAAGGGAGGAAAGGTCAAACGAGTCTGGTTGGAACCCAATAATCCTCTGGCATATCCTCCTACCCTTCAAGCTATTCTTAGTGCGGACATCATTATCGTTGGTCCAGGATCACTTTTTACCAGCATCATTCCCAATTTATTAGTACCGGATATCACAGAAGCTATTCGAGTAAGCCGGGGTTTAAAATTCTTTGTTTGTAACGTGGCAACACAACCAGGTGAGACGGAGGGTTATTCATGCGGTGATCACGTCAAAACGATTGAATCTATCATTGATAAAGGTATGTTTGATGTTGTTATTTGTAACGATAATTGCAATGGCAAACTACCGGAGGATATCGAATTTGTCTGTCTGGATGAGGATTTAAACAAAGAATATCCAGTTTATAGCACAAATCTTAGTGACTCAGAAGCTCCTTGGCGACATGATTCTACGAAACTTGCTTCTGCTATTTTAGATTTATATAATGAAAGAACAGGTCCAATCGGCCGTGAATTGAGTTCTGAATTGTGAACTTTTTTACAATTCAGTGGTAAAATTTATCAACAATTAATAGGAGGTTAGTATGACAGTAAAAGTTGGAATTAATGGTTTTGGCCGGATTGGCCGCCAGGTTTTAAAAGCTATTCTGGAAACACATCCGGATACGCTTGAAGTAGTAGCGATAAATGATCTTTTTGATGCAGCCACCAATGCCCATTTATTTAAATATGATTCAAACTATGGAATATTTCCTGGTGCGGTCACAGTAGATGGAACTGATTTAGTAGTCAATGGTAAGACAATCAAAGTATTTGCTGAAAAGGATCCCAGTAATTTGCCCTGGAAAGATCTAGGTGTAGAAATTGTTATTGAAGCCACTGGTGTATTCCGAGACAAGATAGGCAACCCTGCAAAAGGAAAAGTAGGTGTAGATGTTCATATTACCAAAGGTGGAGCGAAGAAAGTCATCATTACTGCTCCGGCGAAGAATGAAGATCTAACCATCGTTCTGGGTGTTAATGACGACAAATATGACCCGGCGATTCACCATGTTGTATCGAATGCATCCTGTACTACCAATTGTCTCGCTCCAGCAGCAAAAATTGTCCATGATAATTGGGTGATTAAACGAGGTATGATGACCACAGTGCATTCATACACCAATGACCAGCGTATTCTGGACGTAGCTCATAGTGATCCCCGACGTGCTCGTGCAGCTGCTTTGAATATTATCCCGACCACAACCGGTGCAGCCAAAGCTGTAGCATTGGTAATTCCTGATTTAAAGGGAAAATTTGACGGGTATGCTCTGCGAGTCCCAACTCCAACAGTCTCAATCGTAGATTTTGTCGCTGAAGTTGAAAAACCTGTAACAGTAGAAGAATTGAATGCTGCTTTCAAAGCGGCTGCTGATGGACCGATGAAAGGGATTCTTGGTTTCTGTACAGAACCATTGGTCTCCATGGATTTCAAAGGTGATTCACGTTCATCAATTATTGATGCTGAAAACACCATGGTTATGGGTGGAACTATGGTAAAGGTTGTTACCTGGTACGATAATGAATGGGGCTATTCTTGTCGAACTGCTGATTTAGCAGCCAAAATGGCCAAATCTCTTTAGAAACTGATCAAGGAAAAACTATGATGCGTTTTTTTATCGCCTTTATCGAGCGGTAAAATACGCATCATTTTGAATCAAGAAGTTATTTAATTTATCTTCTAAAGAACAGGAATGAACGATGTTTAATAAAAAAAGTATTACAGATATTGATGTAAGTGGAAAAAAAGTTTTGGTTCGGGTTGATTTCAATGTGCCCATCAAAGAAGGAAAAATAAAAGACGATACGCGTATGACTGCTGCATTACCAACCATTAATTATTTACTTGAACATGGTGCTGCGGTCATTTTGTTTTCTCATTTAGGTCGCCCCAAGGATGAACCAGACCCACAATTTTCACTGGAACCTGTGGCAAAACATTTGGCAACCCTGATTCCCAATTCAGTAAAATTTTCCGTAGATTGTATAGGCGATGAGGCAGAAAAAGCGGCGGCAACTCTCCAACCTGGTGAGGTTTTGGTATTGGAGAACACCCGATTCTACAAAGCTGAATCGAAAAATGATCCTGAAATGTCAAAGAAATTTGCTAGATTGGCAGATATTTATGTCAATGATGCATTTGGTTCTGCTCACCGTGCGCATGCTTCCACAGAGGGAGTAGCACAATATTTGCCCGCTGTTGCTGGATTCTTAATGGAAAAAGAAATCCGTTATTTAGGACAGGCAGTTGCTGACCCTGCAAGACCGTTTGTGGCAATTCTTGGTGGAGCTAAGATCAGTGACAAAATTGGTGTTATCGACAATCTGCTACAAAAAGCTGATGCGGTATTGATTGGTGGAGGAATGGCAAACACGTTTCTCAAAGCACAGGGTTTTTCGATGGGTGATTCATTAGTAGAAGAAGATGCCCTTGAAACAGCCAAAGAGTTATTGGCAAAAGGTAGCGGGAAGCTACATTTGCCAATTGATATGGTTTTGGCGAATGCCTTTGACAATAAAGCCGAAAGAAAAGTAGTCCCAGTAGGAAATGTTGCTGATGGTTGGCGTGTTCTGGATATTGGACCAGAAACGGTCAAAGAATTTTCGAAAGTAATCGCATCAGCTGGCACCGTTGTCTGGAATGGTCCAATGGGTGTTTTTGAAATGTCAAATTTTGCCGAAGGAACATTTGGTGTGGCGAAAGCAGTGGCCAATTCAGAAGCAGTATCCATCATTGGTGGTGGTGACTCGGTTTCCGCAATCAATCAATCGGGACTTTCCGACAAAGTTACCCATATATCAACTGGTGGTGGTGCATCCCTTGAAATGTTGGAAGGAAAAATTTTACCTGGTCTGGCAGCCCTTCAGGATAAATAGTTGTAGGCAATCGACAATCTGGTCTTTAACTGGTCGGAGAAGACCAGATTGTTATTAATGGAGTTTTATTGGAAAACAATGGGTAAAAATAGAAATAAACCAATGTTGTAAGACAATTTGATAATTGATTATTAATTTCCCCTAATTTTTATTTTTCTGGTATAATTCGCGCGCTGCCCTTCGTAAGTAAAAATTTTTTGGACGAACAGTTCCCTTCTCAAGTAGAGAAATCTTCTTATCAGGTGAATTGGAGGAAATAAAGTTGGCTAATATAAAATCTGCGATAAAACGCAACAAACAAAATGAAAAACGACGTGTACAAAACAGAGTGTACCGTGGACGTGCCCGAACTTTTGTTGCCAAAGCTCGAACTGTAATCGAGAAAGAGGAATCAAAGGAAGTTGTGATGGCTAGTGTTGTTGAAGCTTTAAAAGCTTTAGACCTGGCTGCACAAAAAGGTGTCATTCACAAGAACAATGCTGCCCGTCGCAAAAGTCGTTTGATGAAACGATTTGCAGACTTACAAAAATAAACTGAGTAAGTAATTTTTCATAAAACACCGCGAGTGGGAGATGCAAACCTCCCGCTTTTGGTTTAAAGGACTTTCAGGCTTAATGTTATAATCTTTGAGGTATCGTCTCAATAAAAAGGGTTTGGTAGCAGTTTTTTGGCGGGAGTACGCCTTCCAAAAAACAACCTGCCCCAAATTATTGAAAAGATTTATTGAGAATATTTGATTAGTTCAAGGTGAAAATGTTTGGTCTAGAACAAAAAATTGTTGAAGAACAAATAAAAGAATTTGTCAGGCAAAATGACTTGCCTGATATTTTGATTCAATGGAATTGGATTCCATTCAGTGGTCATTGGGGGATTTCCACTTCACTGTTTTCTTTAGCCGCAGCTGAAGCACGACAAAATCAAATAAAGGTTAATGTTCCGTTAAGAGCTAATGACCTGGCTGAACAACTCTCTACATTTATCGGTCAACCACAGGGCTTTGAAAAAGTTGAGCCTGTTAATGGATATCTCAATCTCTATTTTTCACAGGCAGAATATACACACCGGGTTTTGGAGGAAGTGGCTGATAAAAATGACCAGTTTGGTCGAATTCCAAGAAAAAACGAAAGAGTGATGGTTGAGTTTTCCCAACCCAATACTCATAAAGCATTTCATGTGGGTCACTTACGTTCAGCCATTCTGGGCGATACTCTCGCCAGGATCCTGGATTTTGCCGGATATGATGTCGTGCGTGCCAATTATCCTGGTGATATGGGATTGCATGTTATTAAATGGCTTTGGTGTTATCAAAAATTTCATTCTGGAGAAAAACCAGAAAAAGATATTACCCAGTGGATGGGAAAAATATATGCGGATGCGAAAGGAAAATTAGAAGCCAACCCGGATTTTGAAAGTGAAGTCAGGGCTTTATATAAACGGTGGGATCAACGTGAACCTGAGATCGTTCAATTATGGGAAAAAACCAGAGAATGGTCATTGCAGGGCTTTTATCAAATTTATGAGACATTGAATATTCAATTTGATGTGTATTATTTTAACAGTCAGATGGAACAACCTGGAAAAGTAATTGTAGATGAACTGATTCAAAAACACATAGCCACCGATGAACGACCAGAAGGTGCTGTGATTGTAAAGATAGATGACGTTTTAGGGCTCAACAAAGAACAATACCGGGTGCTGGTTGTTCTACGATCTGATGGAACAGCACTGTATGCAACCGAAGATCTTGCACTTGTAAAACAGAAATTTAAAGATTACCCTGACCTAAAAAAATCTTTATATATCGTCGATGTGCGACAATCTTTACATTTCACCCAGGTATTTAAAACCATGGAAATTGCCGGATATGCTTGGGCGAAACAATGCGAACACGTACCATATGAATTGGTCAGCCTTCCAGGAAATGTTGTAATGGCTTCCCGCGAAGGCACTGTTGTTTTACTGGAAGACCTGATCCGCGAAGCCACCAATCGAGCTTATCAAGTTGTCCAGGAAAAAAACCCGGATTTAAGTGAAGAACAAAAATTGGCGACTGCTAATGCAGTTGGTATTGGAGCAATCAAATATCCGATGCAAGCCCGTGAAAACACCAAAGTGGTAACTTTTGATTGGGAATCAGCTCTTGATTTCAATGGTCAGGCTGCTCCTTATATCCAATACGCTTATGTCCGCTGTGGAAGTATTTTAAAGAAAGCTGGTTATCCCAAAATTGAACCAGCACCACCTACTTACGAACTTTCGTCACAGGAAATTCAACTTATCGATTTAATCTCAAGATTCTCGCGGGAAGTGGAACGAGCTGGGGCAGAATATCGTACCATTCAAATAGCCAATTATGCATTTGAATTAGCTAAGACATTTAACAATTTTTACACTCATTGTCCGGTCCTTTCTGAAGCTGACCCTATTTGTAACACAAGACTTAATTTAGTAATGGCAACCCGTCAGGTATTGAAAAATAATCTGACTTTGCTGGGCATCACAGCCCCAGAAGCGATGTGAACCGATGGTTAAAAAAATTCAAATCAAAAAGGAGAAATAAAACTAATGACCATTCGAACCCTTATCATGGGCGCAGCTGGGCGCGACTTCCATAACTTTAATGTGTATTTCAGAGATAACAGTGATTATCAGGTAGTAGCCTTCACAGCAACCCAAATCCCCAATATTGATGGCCGTCGTTATCCTGCGGCACTGGCTGGCTCACTGTATCCGGAAGGAATACCAATCTATCCAGAATCTGAGTTGCGTGAATTAATCATAAAATTAAATGTTGATCAGGTAGTATTTGCATACAGTGATGTTGAACATCAATATGTGATGCACAAAGCATCATTGGTGAATGAAGCCGGTGCTGATTTTCGATTGATGGGTTTAAAGAATACTCAATTGGTTTCTTCCAAACCTGTGGTTTCTATCACCGCTGTTCGAACCGGCTCTGGAAAAAGTCAGACCACCCGTCGTGTATCTTTAATCTTACGTGACATGGGTTACCGGGTTGCCGCTGTTCGCCATCCAATGCCATATGGCGACTTGATGAAACAAAAAGTACAGCGCTTTGCAGATTACAGTGATCTAGATAAACAAGATTGCACGATTGAAGAACGAGAAGAATATGAACCACATCTGGATAACGGATTAATTGTTTATGCCGGTGTTGATTATGAAGCGATCCTCCGCCAGGCAGAACAAGAAGTCGACATCGTCTTATGGGATGGTGGAAATAATGATTTCTCATTTTTTAAGGAAGATCTCGCAATTGTTGTGGTTGATCCTCATCGCCCGGGTCATGAAACCAGTTTCTATCCAGGAGAAACCAATACAATCCATGCAGACGTCTTCGTGATTAACAAAGTTGATACAGCTGATGCAGAGAATGTAATCAAAGTTCGGGAAAATATTCATCGTTTGAATCCTGATGCTCAGGTGATTGAGGGAGCTTCCCCATTATTTGTTGATGATCCGGAAGCCATTCGAGGAAAACGCGTTTTGGTTGTCGAAGATGGTCCAACGCTGACCCATGGCGGTATGAAATATGGTGCAGCTTATGTCGCTGCCCGCAGATTTGGCGCAAAAGAAATAGTTGACCCACGACCATTTGCCGTGCGAACAATCGTAGATACCTACGAAAAATACCCTGAGACTGGAACAATCCTCCCAGCGATGGGGTATGGTGCCGAACAGATGAAAGATTTAGAAGAAACGATCAACAACTCTGATGTTGATCTGGTTGTCTCAGGTACCCCCATTGATTTGAGCCGGGTGATCAAAATTAATAAACCATTACAACGAGTGCGATACGATTTACAAGAGATTGGTCGACCAACACTGGTTGATATTCTCAAAACAAAATTCGGAAAATAGTAAGATAAAGAACCAGGGATCGGATCATCCGATCCCTGGAATTGAAAGGCAATTATGTTTATAGATGAAGCCCAAATTTTTGTCTCCTCTGGAAAAGGCGGAGATGGAGCAGTGCATTTTCGCCGTGAAAAATATGTTCCAAGAGGTGGTCCCGATGGTGGAGATGGAGGGCGAGGTGGTGATGTTGTTCTGAAAGTAAAACATACCTTAAATACCCTTTCCTCCTTCCAATATAATCAGAAATTTTTGGCTTCCCCTGGGGGAAATGGCGCAAAACAAAAAATGACTGGTCGATCTGCCAATACACTCTATATTTTTGTTCCACCTGGAACGCTTGTTTATGACGCTGACACAGGCGAGTTATTAGGTGATCTGGTAGAACGTGAACAGGAATTATTAATTTGTAAGGGTGGTCGTGGCGGTAGGGGAAATGTTCATTTTGTCAGCGCTCGCCATCAGGTTCCGAAAGTAGGAGAAAAAGGTGAACCCGGTGAGGATAAAAAGCTTCGTCTGGAATTAAAGTTGATTGCGGACGTGGGAATTGTTGGTGTCCCAAATGCAGGAAAATCAAGTTTTCTGGCTGCGGTGTCGAATGCGACTCCTAAAATTGCAGATTACCCCTTTACGACTTTAGAACCTAACCTTGGGGTTGTAAATTTGGATTTTGATAATTCATTGGTGCTGGCGGACATCCCCGGGCTCATCGAAGGGGCACATATGGGTGCAGGTTTGGGTGATACATTTTTACGACACATCCAGCGCACAAAGGTACTGATTCACATCATTGATGGTTTATCCGAGGACCCGATTGCTGATTTTTCTCAAATTAATGCTGAGATGGCATTATTTGACATTGCCTTAAATCAAAAAGCTCAATTGGTGGTATTTAACAAAATGGATATTCCTGAGGTCCAGGAAAAATGGCCGGAAATAAAGAAAATTCTCGAATCGAAAGGTTACCAACCTATGGCCATTTCTGCGATGATTCGCACAGATTTACAGCCTGTTTTATGGAAAACTCTGGAATTGGTGCAAAAAGCACCAGAACCCGAGGTAACCGAGAAAATTCCGGTTTATCGGCCGGAAGAAGATCCAAAAGATTTCCATATTGAAGTTGAAGAAGGTGGTTACCGCGTAGTAGGCAAAGCCATTGAACGCGCAGCAAAAATGACCTATTGGGAACATGAAGGTTCTTTACGTCGATTCCAAAAGCTGATGGAAACACTGGGTGTGGAAGATGCGTTGCGGGATATGGGCATCGAGGAAGGCCAGAGTGTCTTTGTTGATGAAATCGAATTAGAATGGCAGGACTAAGGATGCGCATTGGTATTTTTGGTGGTACCTTTGATCCGCCCCATTTAGGACATCTAATTCTGGCTGCAGAAGCGACTTCACAGATGAAATTAGATAAACTATTATGGGTTTTAACCCCTGATCCTCCCCATAAACTTGATCAACACCTGACACCTATTGATATCCGTTTTGAACTGGTTCAATTATCCCTGATGAATGATCCAACATTTGAAATGTGTCGGGTTGATCTGGATCGTCCCGGACCTCATTACACATTGGATACTGTCAGATTGATCCAGGAAGAATATCCGGAGGCTGATCTGTTTTATTTGATTGGGGGAGATTCTTTGCATGATTATCCAAACTGGCACCAAGCAAGTGAGCTTCTAGGTGAACTTAAAGGATTAGGGGTCATGCGGCGGCCTGGAGATCAGGTAGATTTGAGTCTTTTGGAGACTCAAATTCCGGGTATTATTCAGAAATTGCATTTTATTGAAGCCCCTTTATTAGAGATCGCATCCCACCAAATTAGAAGACGTATCCGCCAGGACCGCCCATTCCGATATTATATTCTTCCTGTGGTTTATCAAAGAATTTTGGAAAAGAGATATTACTTTGGTCTTTCACCAGATAAAAATGGTGATCCAGATCCAATGGATAATCAGGGTAATCATCGTAATTAAAAAACCAGCACGCGTATATTCCCAAAAAGATAGGTTTACATTTCTGTTCTGGGCAGTTTCAGAAACGATCAGGTTTGCAACTGATCCCAATAAGGTGAAGTTACCAGCCAGTGTAGCCGCAGAAGCCAGAGTCAACCATGCGGGGATAGGATTAGATAATTGAGAAATTACTTGTTTCATCAATAAAACAGCTGGTACATTCGACACCAAATTACTTAAGATTGCGCTGGAAATTGTCAGATTGGCAGGATTTACACGATCAGCAAGATTCCAATTTGAAAAAAGGGATTGGATCAATCCAGTATTATTTAACACCCCCGTCAGTATGAATAATGAAGAAAAGAAAACCAGTAAACTCCAGTCAAATTCTGCAAACACCTTGTTGGGAGATAATCGTCTTGTGATGAGCAGAATTGCAGCAGCGACAAAAGCAGCAGTTGATACTGGAATGCCAACAAGAAATGCAACTAATAAACCAGAGATTACAATCAGACTTTTCGATAATAATGGCTTATAAATTCTAACTTTATGATCTACCTGAATATCAAAAAGTTGTTTCTTAAATTCCTCGGGGTATAACAAAACAAGTATGAAAAAAACAGAAAAAGAACCTAGGATTGCAATCGGTGCTAAAGATTTTAGAAAGTCGAGATAATTAATTCCTGAAGCAATTCCGATAATCATATTTTGTGGATTACCGGTTAATGTTGCAGTTGATCCAATATTCGCTGCAGTTGCCAGTGCAATAAGGTAAGGAATAGGGTTTCTCTTTAATGTCTGTGTAAGGTCTATGATGAAAGGTGTCAACATAAGGCAGATTGTGTCATTTAAGAAAATAGCACTTAAGCTTGCACTCAGGAAAATTACTGAAAGCAGCATGATACGTGGTGAGCGGGCAAACTTTATCAATTGATTGGCAGCCAATTGAAAAAACCCAGCCAATCGCAAATTTGCATTGATGATCATCATTGCAAACAATAAAATGATCGTATCCATATCAATATAATCAGCAAATTCCTGGATTGTGACGAATTTAAATACAACCAGAAAACTAACGCCGATTAATGAAATGGTCGTGCGGTTTGTTCTAAATTTGGGAATACGACCGAAAGCAATCCCGATGTATGTAAGACCAACAATAACCAATGTAAGCATGATAGAGTAGTCAGAATTCACGATGTTTGATTATACGGTCGCACCGCAATATTGTTAAGGAGAATTGAAGTTTGATTTAAAAAAGAATCCTCATGATTTGATTGAGGATTCTTTTTTCTAGTTTTCTATTAAATTATTGGCTGATCAATTGTAAATTGCCTAGTCCCATTTTTACAGTGAAGAATAATTGAGGACCAGAACCTTCAATAGAATATTCATTTCCAGAAACATTCCATGTTCCACGTAATTCAACATTATTCAAACCACCATCTACGATGACATAAGCCGGAACACCTTTAGGGATAAATATTTTTACATCTCCAAGACCGTAAGTTATCTCAATATCTGTATCCCTTTGAAGATCTCCGGAAAAATCTAATGAGTAAGAACCTGCCCCACCTTCGAAGACCATATTCTCAAAATTGGCATTCGCTAATCCTTCAAATTTAACTGTTGAAGCTCCGGTTGAGTAATAAAAGGAAATCATCGAGACCGGGTTAAGCCTTTCAAACTTAATATTTGATTGACTGGCACCATCGCTAATTCTCAATTTTGTGAGCGGAATTCCACTAAGATCCAGATCCCCTTGATATGCTCCAGCATTTATTTCGAGATCAGTGGGATGGTCACCCAAAACTATATTCCAATCATTGATTACATTATTATTCGGTATGCCAATTTGCTTTTTTGTTTCCTGAATGATTCTTAATCCATTGGATGTTCTTGAAATATTAGGATTCCATATGGGGACGTTGTATTTTATCTCACCGGTAATCCATTCATCCGATCCACCAATGATATTTAATCGACCAGCTCCCATTCCAATCTCGAGTTGTGAACTTTCCTGATTTTGGGGAACAGCCTCATTCAATTCTAAGACTGTTTCTTTTTCGGTCGCCACGCTGGGTACATTCACATTGAATGTACATGCCAGGGATGTCAACATTAATATGATAATTACGACAATAATTTTTTTATTCATTTTGAACCTCAATTTATATTTTTTAATTTTTCTAAATCATCATCCTCATGGTCATCAGATCCAGATTCCTCAATAATTGGTCTGATCGGATGTGATGCGATGCTCTCATTTGCGACGAATGATTGACTCGCAAATCCCTCCGGGTAGTCACGGGTGCCAACCCGCGTGAGTATGATTGCTCCCAATCCGAACAGGCTCAATGTGCCCACCAACAACCATCCAATACAGGGGATGGCACCCACTATTCTAGCAACCACTGTTAATATTACGGTTCCAACACCGGCCATTAAAGCTGGGGAGAGATTGGAATTATTGATAAATAACCGTCTTCCAATTTCATAACCCAGAGCAATCCACCCATAGGTAATTGCAACCAGCAGGGCTGTGATTCCGATTAAACCAAGTGGGATAAATATGATCGTGATGAAGCAAACCAGGATCACCATTGGAAATGCAAACGCTGTCAGCATACCGATCCCCCAGTGGGTAAAGGGTTGGTTTCCGATTGATTTAGCAATTCGTTCTGTTGATTTTGGTGCAATCAAAAGAACCAGCATAGCCAACCCACCCATGGCAACGATTTGTAAAATTGACCATAAGAATTTGGCTACAAAACCGGTCGTTCGTTTTGCTGCTTCAAAAGGAACTATTCTTGCTTCTGGAATGGTTATATTTCCAAAATTAAAATCGAAGGGAAGACTAGATACCTGAGATCCTTCGATACGCGCGCCATCCTTTTGTTGGAGGTTGCTGCCAAAATTATAGAAGGATCCTTCAATCAATGCACTCTCATTCAGCGTGACAGAACCACCGATTGCCTGAATATCTCCGCTAACCCTGCCATCAATTTCGAGGACACCACCGATGATAGCAATATCACCGGTGACCTGGGACCCGGGTTTTAAGGTAGCGATCCCTCCGATAATTGCCAAATCGCCATTCAGTGTTTGGTTTTCCCGCAAGGTAAAAGATTGACCAATGACTACTTTATCTTCGTTGATGGTTGGTGGTGGATCAATTAACCCAAAGGCTGACACATTGTTAACATTAACAATAATCAACAAGAATAGTAAGAATAAGGTTAAAAATTTTTGTATTTTTTTCATTTTTGTAAAACTCCTTGTTTTGATACTTTCCAAACAGTAAAGGCCCAGAGTGGCATAAGAACCACTCCCCATATCGCGATAAGCAACCATCCAAAAACAATAGCCAGAGGAGAAGCATTATGGAAGAATTGGTACGCCATTGCCCGTAAATTGATAAAAGCATGGAAAAAGCTTGTAATGGCTGTCACAGCTCCTACTATCATCTCCCCGGTTGAAAAAGTGAAAAATAATAAAGCAAATAAAAGCAGGGTAATGATCAATAAGACCAACCCAACCACTAATAAATACTTTATCGATTGTTTTTGTTGGATGAGAACCTTTTCGGTCTCCATTCTGGTCGCAAATCTTTGTGCGAAACCAGATGCTGGGGCTGCCATTGGTGCCTGAACCAGGATGGACTCCACTTGTGACCAGGATTCTTGTAAATCTTTACACACTTCACATTCATTAAGATGATTATTTAATTTTTTATTTTCTTCTATTGTTATTTCTTTTTGTTCAAATATCCATTCTTCAAAAGGCTGGTGATCCATTTTTCATCCTTTCTGCGTGGGAGGAATGTTGTGATTGTTGTTGCCAGATAATTGCTAATTTCTTTCTTGCTCTGTGTAACCTGCTTTTCACTGCATTGATTGTTATCCCAAGAACTTCACTAATTTCTTCCTCGGAGCATTCATGCCAATATCGTAAAACGATGGATGCACGATCAAGGTCTGGTAATTCATCTAATAATTCCTGAATTTGAGTTTGTTGTTCTTTTTGAATTGCGATGGCTTCCGGGTTTGGTGTGTTGTGATCAGGTGCAACTTCAGCCAGATAGTCATCTATTTCAACGACAGGAAGTTTTCGTTTGCGATGTTGATCGATGCAATAATGGGCAGCTATCGAAAGCAACCAGGTAGCAAAGGAGCGATCAGGGTTATATTTCTTTATTGATTGATATGCTCTCCAAAAGGTCTCCTGGGCTGCATCTTCGGCAGCTTCACTATTTCCGAGCATTCTAAAACATAGGTTGAATACAGGTTTTTGAAAGCTTTCTACAATTTGATTGAAAGCGATTTCATCGCCTTTCATTGATTGTTTTAAAATCTCAGGATCGATGTTGTTCACTAATTCTCCGATTATTGTTTCATCATAATATACGCAAAGGTCAGGTAAAAGTTGCAGAAAGAGGCCATAAATTTCAAATCATATCCCTATGTGATATAAACATCCAGTCCCCAATACAAAATTAAACAGATCATTGGTTCATAAATTCAGAATGCCAAATTTTGTTAACCAACTGGAAAGGAAACGGTTTTTTTTCGATATATAATCAATTTGAGAGATGAGTTTCATCTATTTTGATTATAACGACTTCGAACACATTGCCATCCGGATTATCGCAGATATCCGTATTACAGGTGTCAGGAAAGATTACAACAATTTTTCCGCAAAAAAAATGACTCAGAGGATGTGGCAAGATGAAATTAGGTGTTTGTTATTACCCTGAACAAAATCCTGAAGAAGTATGGCAGCAGGATGCTCAAGCGATGCGCGAACTAGGCCTGAAAATTGTCAGGATTGGTGAATTTGCCTGGTTTAAGATGGAACCTAAAAATGAGCAATTTGATTGGGAATGGTTGGATCGGGTCGTGGAAATCCTTCAAAATGAGGGTATCCAGGTCGTTCTCAGTACCCCATCGTCTGCTCCTCCTTCCTGGATGATTAATCAACACCCCGAAATTTTACCTGTTGCTGAAAATGGAATCAGTAAAAATTTCGGTTCCCGCAGACATTATTGCCCTAACAATCCTGCTTTTCAAGAATTCACAAAAAGAATCGTCACCCAATTAGCGCTGCGATATGGTAAACACCCTGCAATCATCGGTTGGCAGGTGGACAATGAATTCGGGGCACATAATTCTGTGCGTTGTTATTGTGACCGTTGTGTAAAAAAATTTCGTGAATGGCTGGTTGACCGATACACAACTTTGGAAGAATTGAATTATGCCTGGGGGACAATTTTTTGGAGTCAGGTTTATTCAGATTGGGGTGAGATTTATCCTCCAAATTTGACAGTAGCTACCCCAAATCCATCTCAAGTTCTAGATTATCATCGATTTGCATCTGATTCTTTTATCAAATTTCAGAAATTACAGGTGGATATTCTAAGAGAAAACAGCCAAAATCAGATGATTACCCACAATCCGGAGTTTGATCTATTTGAATTAGATACACACAAATTAGGAGCTGATCTCGACTTCTTATCCTGGAACTCTTCTCCAACTGGTCAGGCTGAAAAATTGACAAAGAGGTTTTATGCACCATGGGAAACTGTTCCGGAATTTTCATATGATGTTGGCGATCCTTATATCACTGGATTTATCCATGCCTGGGTGCGTGGAGCCAAAAAAGAGCCATTCTGGATTATGCAACAACAAGTGGGTCAAACCAATTGGGGAGAAATCAACCCTGGTATCCGCGCTGGCACTGTCCGTTTATGGACCTGGCACGCGGTAGCCAGTGGAGCTGAGACAGTCATTTATTTTCGTTGGCGGGCATCCCGATTAGCGCAAGAGAATTACCAATCCGGATTATTGAAACATGACGGATCGCCTGATATCGGATTTAAAGAAATTGCGAATTTATTACCAGAATCTCCCGTATTACAACAACTAAAAGAAGAACCACTTAATTCACCTGTTGCCATATTAACGCGCTTTGATGATCTGTGGGCGATCAAAATTCAACCACATCGTAAGGACTATGAATATTTACGTACGATTTTTGGTTATTATCGCGCATTAACTGAATTGGGTATCAATGTTGATCTTGTTCCTGCCAATACAGATTTAAGTGATTACCGGTTGGTTATTGCTCCTTTGATGTATATCGTTAATCAGGAAATTACTGATCATTTAGAAGCTTATGTGGCAAGAGGTGGAACACTATTACTTGGTACGAGATCAGGCAGTAAAAATGAATCCAATATTATGGTGAATGAACCACTTCCTGGATTGTTGAGAGCTTTGGTAGGGGGAACGATCAGTGAATGGCAATCGCTCCCAACAGGAGTTCACTTCAGTTTACGATCCGAAATTCCCGGATTGACAGGTGAGGCAGGTTTTTGGACTGAAGCAATAGAACCGGATAATAATGAGATTGTGAATGTATTGGTTCGCTATTTGGGTGGACCCCATTCAGGTAAAGCTGCATTGACCGAGCATGACTTTGGTGCTGGCAACGTATTTTACCTGGGATTTTATCCAAACCATGAGCAATTGAAAGCGCTCATGAAATTCTTTGTTCGGTCAGTACGCTGCGAAGGAATTCTCGATTTGCCGGATGGGGTTATTGTGATCCCGAGAGGTAATCACCGCATCGCTTTCAACTTTACCCGCAATGAAAAGACATTTGTGATGGACGACCAGATGGTAACCTTGCCACCCCGCGATATCAAATTCTTCCTGCGTGACTGGAGCTAGCCAAAAAAGCAGGTTGCCCTCAATACCTCATTGAAATTCCCGCCTTCAAATTAAGAATAAAGTTTGGGATTTATCTTGCCTGGATCTATCCTTTTGCCGGGGACCCAACCGCCTGACAATAATCATTGTCTCCGGGATTGATTCCCTGACCAAGAATCATTCGGGAAGGTGGGTCTGGTCTGGGATTCATGCCATTCAATACAAGTTGCTGAATGATTTGACTTCTATTCTCCAGAACCCCGATACTGAATGGTTGGTTGCCAATTTTTGCTTGCAAGTGGGCCAAAATAACCATTTGGTCGGCAAGGTCTGTGAAATTAACCCAGGGTCCGACGGTCACCCATCCGCCAACGCCGACCCGTGCGAAGAGATAAGCCAGGATTTTTTCATTCTTTTTCCAGATGAATGCTAAGTGGGGATAATTTTCAATGCGTTTTTTCAAAAAAAAGCTGCGATCATCACCGAAATATTCCCGGTCTACCTCAATTATCCTTTGTAAATCATCCAGTTCAATATTTTGGATCTCATGGTTTTCTGCTGGATTGATCTGACCGAAAAACCTCAACGATCGACATATGGAACGAAAACCAAGATCAAGGTATAAAGGAATTGCTTTTTGAACACCATCCAGGAAAATTGCATTTATTTTTTGTTGGTGCAGATATTCAATTGCGTTTTGCATCAACCCACGGCCAATTCCCTGGTTTCTGAATTGTTTATCAACGATTAATTCTCCGATAAATCCAGATTGTTGGTAAGCCGTAGCAATACACATCCCTGCTGGCATACCACCAACCTCACAGAGGAAACACCCCTCAGAATCATGATCATAAAATGACTTGAATTCCAGAAAGGTCTCGTTATGCCAGCCTTCTTTTTTCGTCATACAGGCAGCATATTCCAAATCCGATTCTTTGTTAAAATTCCTGATGATCTTATTAGTATGAAAATTACTCATACTTTTCGATCAATTGACAAGTAATTTGTGGATTATCTGTGAGTACCGCATCCACTTTCATTTTTTTATAGATCCACAAACGTTTATCAGGCGTTGGGTCTAATGGACAAACGATTTGATTATTCTTTCGAACCTTTTTGATATAGAAAGGATTGAGGATGATTAAAGGCCAGAAAGGACCGATGATCTGCATTTCGGGATCAGGAGAAAAGCCAGACATAGTTATCAAACCAGCTGGAATATCAGTTGCCAATCGATGTAAAGTCTGGACTCTGGCCTTTGAGAATGAGAGCACAAATGTCCTGTTTCGAATTCCGGTTTGGGATAATAAATCAATTAATTTTTGACAAATTTCATTTTCCAAAAATCTGTCTGATTTGAATTCCAATCCGAGTGCCACATCGGGTGGAAGAATGGCTGCCAACTCCGATAACAAGGGGATCTTTTCTTCCATGAAAGCTTCTTTTCCAAAAAATGCAGAGAAAGTTTTCAGTTCTTCGACAGTATAATCCGAGACAAGACCGGTTCCATTTGTCGTCCTGTCAATGCTGCCATCATGGATGCACATAAATTGACCATCTTTGCTGATTTGAAGATCTGTTTCCAAAATATCTGCGCCATCAAGAATGGCCTGTTGGAATGACGCCAATGTATTTTCAGGGCACAGCACATTGTTGCCACGGTGCGCCATCACATACGGTTTTTTCTTGCCTGGGATGATTAAGTTCGATTGATTTGTCATTTCTGCCTTTATTAAGTAAAGACCATTTCTTCTTTACCCGTTAATTTATCCTGAATACGATTGACAACCAGTTCCAGGTGATTTGGTTTGTGCACAAAGTCGAGATCGTCCGTTCGGATGGTCAGAACAGGGCACAGGTCAAAAGACTGTAACCACTCATCATAATACGTTTCGAGGCGTTTCAAATAGGACTCGCTGATCCCGGTTTCAATACTGCGACCGCGCATCCGAATTCTTTCCATCAGGACAGGGACAGGCGCATTTAAATATATTAATAAGGCTGGTGCGGGTAAATTACGAATGATCAGGTCAAATATCTGTTTGTAAGTTCTGTAATCTCTTTCCGAGATATTGCCCATATCATGCAATGCCCGTGCAAAAATGAACGCATCTTCATAAATGCTGCGATCAATGATCGATGACCGCGGATCGTTCGCCATTTCCAGGTGTTGTTCAGCGCGATGCCCCAGAAAGAATACCTGCAAGTGGAAAGACCATTTCGCCATATCAGCATAAAAATCAGGAAGATAAGGATTATCCGAGACAGATTCATAAGCAGTTCGCCAGCGCAATCGCGACCCGATTCGTTCTGTCAATGAAGTTTTTCCGGAACCAATGTTCCCGGCAACCAATACCAGATGTTTTGCCATAATAATTCCTTTTTTGGTGATTTCAAATTTGATTGTACATGAAAAAGGATTGATTATCCAAAAAATCATTTCATCGTAACGGTCTGGGAGTTTTTGTCGGGTATTCACCGACAAAAACTCCCGTCCACCTCGGTTTAAGGAGAGTATATGAATTAGAATAGAAAAGAGCCCAAAAATTTTGATTTAGAGCTCATTATAATTTCAAATACCTATTTGAGACCTACTTAACTGGCAAAAATGAAATGAAAAAAATAATGAAAATTTGTATCTTTTCAAAAATCAATGGTGGTGTTTTTAGGTGGGCGATCGCCCACCTAAAAACACACTTCAACCCCGTTTTATTGAAAAGATACGATAATTAGCTGCTTTTGGTTGGTATGTATTTTTTGATTTTTTCAGCGAGATTGGCAATTGGCATGGTTTGCAGCCACAATCTGCCAGGGCCGGTAACGATCGCCAGAAACAAGCCTTCTCCTGCAAAAACAATGTTTTTTAAACCTTTTACCATCGTAATATCATAGCTAACGGTGGGATCAAAAGCGGCAATGTGACCGGGGTCTATCTTCAAAACCTGACCAGGAGCGAGATTATATTCTTTTACTTCTCCGGGAATCTCGAGAAATGCCATGCCGGGACCAGTCAGTTTCTGTAAGATGAAGCCTTCGCCACCAAACAAGCCTGCACCCAGCTTTTTGCGAAAATGCATTTCCAACTTTACAGAACTTTGGGCACACATGAAAGCATCTTTCTGAGCAATAATCATTTGACCGGGAGCTAATTGGAGCGGAATTACTTTTCCAGGTGCTTCCGGTGTGAAGGTTATCATCCCGTTGGGGATCCGGCTGGTGTAGGTGGTCATGAATAATGATTCACCGGCAAGCGCGCGACCAAGCCCGGACATTAAACCACCTTTGGTATTGGTCTCCATGTCGATTCCATCGCTCATCCAGGCCATACCACCCGATTCCGTGTACATTGATTCTCCCGGATCGAGTTGCACTTCGAGACTTTGTAAAACAGTACCGCTGATTGCGTAACGCATTTATTCCTCCTGAGAATTGGATAATTATTATTATAGACCAAACAAAAACAGATCAAATCATCTGTAGAATACGAATTCATTTGATATTTATGCGATTTTCCCCAATAATTGATGATATGAATGCTCAGCTCCCGAAATACAGTTCTTCTCAACCCACACGCAATATATCTATTCGTCTTTCTCCCAATGCGGAACGAATGGTCAAGAAAAATCACCCCTGGGTTTTTGAGGGTTCAATTGTCCACCAAAGTCATCAGGGCGAAGCAGGTGATCTGGCAGTCATTTTTGATAAAAAAAGAAATTTCCTGGCTCTTGGCTTGTGGGATCCTGATTCTCCCATTCGCATTCGCGTTTTACAATTTCAAAAACCGGCTGAGATTAATCAGGAATGGTTTCAACATAAGATTCAAAAAGCCATTCTTCTTCGGGCAGCACTGATTGATCAGGATACCAATGGATACCGGATGGTACATGGTGAAAATGATGGTTTGCCAGGGTTGGTGATCGATCGCTATGCCAGCATATTGGTGCTTAAGTTGTATACGAGTGCCTGGATTCCACATTTTAGTACGATTGTTAGGTGTTTACAATCGTTGACTGACTATCAATCATTGATCCTGAGAATGAGCAGAAATATCGCTGCAATTGGTGGTTCGCAATACGGTTTACAGGATGGAATGGTGTTGGATGGATTGAACATTGATGAAAAACTCTTCTTTAAAGAAAACGGATTGATCTTTGAGGTTGATCCAATTCATGGACACAAAACCGGTTTTTATCTGGATCAACGCGATAACCGAGCCAGGGTGGAAAAATTGGCGGAGGGGAAATCGGTTCTGAATGTGTTTGCTTACAGCGGTGGGTTCTCCCTGTATGCCGCCCGTGGAAAGGCAATTGCTGTTACCAGTGTCGATTTGAACCAGCATGCGCTGGATGCAGCTATTCGAAATTTCTCCTATAACCAGGATCATCAGTCAATCGCAGCCAGTAATCACCAGGTTGTTCATGGAGATGCATTTGAATTTCTGGAATCGGCGGCTCGCAAACCCCAGAAATTTGATCTCGTCATTCTTGATCCACCCATGTTTGCCCAAAATAAAAATCAGATCGACAAAGCCATTCTGAATTACCAACGATTAACCCAGCTGGGATTGGGTGTGCTAAACCCTGGTGGTATTCTGGTGCAGGCATCCTGTTCCAGCAGGATTTCATCTCCCGTGTTTTTTGAAGCTGTTTCTAAAGCAGTAGAGAAAAGCGGCCGGAAAATGAATGAAATTGAACGCAGTGGACACGCAATCGATCATCCGATCGGATTTCCGGAAGGCGAATATTTAAAATGTTTGTTTGCGTTGATTGAGTGATGGTTAAGGCCATAGAATGCGCACAGGCAGCGAATAACCATGCTTTTCCACCGTATAAATTTCCCCTGAGGAAGGATTCGCGCAACCAGTCTGGTCTGTAACGCTGTAACTGGTGGTGTATTGATTGGGGAATGAGACTGTCCACCAGATGTAAGCGCCGTTCTGACAGACCCAGGCTTCAATAAAATAGCCGCGGTCATCATCCTCGGTCATGCTCATCTGATCCCACCTGATCGTAACCTGATCGCCATTGCGGGAAGCACGCACATTTTGTGGCGGACCATACATATTGGAGCCAACAGATTGCAGGTTAGGGGTAATGTATCGGACGGTATTCAAATCGCCACTGACATCCATAACGGACGGGGAGACCCAACACCAATAATTGAGCTTGTCAAATTTGACATGCAGCCAGGCACTGTTGACATAGCGTCCGCGCACGGTACCGGTATCTCCGGGATACAAATCGGCTGCGTGTAGGTATTGACTGGAAGGACCATAACGGCAATGTGCCTGGGTGTGCACCTTCACATCCGGGAAGACAAAGGTGGGTGTCAATGTCTCCGTGGGGGTTAAAGTGATCGTTGGTGTGTACGTAATCGTCGGTGTTCGTGTGATCGTAGCAGTGGCAGTCAATGTTGAAGTGGGGGAAGAGGTGGAGCTAGCTGTCGAAGTAGAGGTGGTGGAAGGTGTGGCGGAAAAATAATAGGCTGTTACGGTCATAGCGACGCTGGTTTGTGTCATCCTGGGTGCTTCGAAGATTGAACAGGATGTCAGGAAGATCGTTATGAGGATCAAGCCTATTAAATGTTTCATAGATCGATTCTAGTCCATTTTTACGCAATATTCAGCCTGCTAACATTTTTGTAAGAAATGGAAATCAATTAGACCTGTTACAACGCCATTATAAATAAGAAAATTCTATTAGAATATTCTTAACAATTATTATCTGGATAATTCGAAATGGAAAAGCGATAGAATATGAAGCAAATCCCAGTTCATCACATACCACTTAACGATCCTGCCTTCATTGCCAATCCTTACACGGATCTGGCAATCCTGCGGAAGGAATTACCAGTATTTTTTGATCCGCAATACGACCGGATCTTTTTCAATTTGCATGCGGATATCAGCAACTTACTGCGCGACAAACGCCTGGGACGCGGTATGCTGCATCGTTACAGCCGTGAGGAATTGGGCTGGCCACCGCCGGATCCCAGACTGGCACCCTTCCGCAGATTTCAGGACAATGTCTTTATGGATATGGAGGGGTCGGCTCATACCCGTCTGCGAGGATTGGTCTCGAAGGTTTTTACCCCACGTCAGGTGGAAGGTATGCGCGTTAAGCTGGAAGCCATCACGCATGAACTGGTCGATGCCGTCCCACACGACCAGCCGTTTAATTTCGTGTCCCAGATCGCTGAGCCCTTGCCGGTGGCGATGATCGCTGAACTTCTGGGTATCCCGGAAGAGATCCGTCCCCACCTGCGACCCTGGTCGTCCGCAATCGTCAAGATGTATGAGTTGAATCCATCGGATGAGGACATTGAGAATGCCAATAACGCCGCGGATGAATTCATGGAAACCATCCTGCGCCTGGCTGCTGAACGCCGCCAGCGTCCTGAGGATGACCTGATCAGCTTGCTCTCCACCGCTGAGTTGGATGGCAGCCGCCTGAGCGATACCGAACTGGCTGCTACCTGTATCTTCCTGCTTAACGCGGGTCACGAAGCGACTGTGAATGGCTCCTCGCTGGGTCTGCTGGCTGTATTGCGCAATGAGAGCGCTCTGGATCAATTAAAAGTGGCGATTGCTGACGGAGAGGGGGATGCCTTGCTCAAGACGGGAGTCAATGAACTACTGCGTTATGATACCCCGTTGCCGATGTTTGAGCGTTATGTGCTGGAAGATATGGAATTCAATGGGTACACACTCAAGCGCGGGCAGGAGGTAGCGTTGATGTACATCTCCGGTAACCGTGACGAAGAACGTTTTTCCAACCCGAATGAGCTTGAACTAACCCGCACAGATAATCCACTGCTGACTTTTGGCCTGGGCACACATTATTGTCTGGGTGCACCGTTGGCGCGGTTGGAACTGCAGACAGTCTTTCGGATTTTGTTGGAGAGGATGCCGGGATTGAAGTTGGCTGCGGAACCAAAGTTTACGGGAGGGTTTGTGATTCGGGGGTTGAAGGAGTTGATGGTTAGCTGTTAAGTTGTTAAGCTGTTGAGCTGTTAAGCAAATTGCTGATACCCAAAGGACATGATATGGCTGGTACCCAAAGGGCATGATATAGCCCGTAGCGCGTAGCTGATACCCAAAGGGTATGATATACCCAAAGGGTATGATATTGCTGATCTGGTGCATTGCACTTAAGGATGAGAAGGTTTCTCTGAATGAAGATGAGATGTTGGGTGACCGATTAATCGAAAGTGCGTTGCACCTTCTTTTTTTGCTGAACGCTCATATCCAAAGGGCTTGATATACCACAAGGGTATGATATACCACAAGGGTATGATATACCACAAGGGTATGATATTGCTGATGGGAAGAAATTACTGGCTTAAGGGGGCAAAAGATTTGACTTTGAGAAATTAAATAAATTACACCAAGATTTCTTTTGATCAGTTTGTGGATTGTGGTTGACAATAGATTTGAATATATAATCAAGATAAAATAGTATTTCACACTTATAAATAAGAATCCATTTTTCTTTTTTTAATTTTGAAGGGGGCATCCCAGATGAAAAACTTCGGATTTATTCAAAAGTATTGGAAAATTTTGACAATACTGCTTTTTGTGGGATTGATCATCCTATTGCTATTTGTGATTGTTCCGTCACGGCTTTCTGGTATCACAAAACCGTCAGGAACTGTATCAACCTGTCCTGAAATTTTGAAAGGTCTGGAATATTTACAAGCACAGATCCATCCTGATATTGGTTTGCTAAGGGAAGCACCCAATGCTGCACCCAATACTTACTGGATAACCAATGACAATGCTCTGGCTGCATGTACTTTCACTCAGCTTGGATATTTTGATCTCGGATCGGAGGTCCACAAGGCAATCAAACAATATGGTGAAGCTTCTAATGATTTTATCGAAGTTGTCTGGGGAAATACCATCACCTTTCCACCACATATAGCAAATCCAATTGTGATAAAAAATTCTGAGTCGTTTCAGATTTTGCAAGAGCTGCATAACACAGGACCAGTTTTTGAGGACTGGGAGGAATATGCGAATCTTGGGTTTTTATCGGCATTGAATTCGTACAATCAAGGAGATGAACAATCTGCCAGAAGAAAGGTTATGAATACAATGCAATTATTTGATGGCATTGGCTTTGCAGACAAGTCCTTTAATGGCACTTACGAAACCTACAAATTGGCATTGGCTTTGTATTCCGCAAAAAGAATCGGTCTTCAATTGGAAAATGAACAAGTCATCTTCGAAAATTTACTTAAGATGCAAAATATCAATGGGGGATTTCATACGCATTATGATCAGAATTTCAAATCGGACAGTGATACCAACACAGAGACTACCTCTTTTGCACTCCTGGCTTTGAACCTGTTTGGGTGTAAATAATTTTCAACAAGACATGTTGGTCTGGTGGTAGGTTTCGTCTAAAAATGTAAGACCGAATCCACCTAATGGATAGGGGAGGATTGGAAGTTTCCGGATTTTTTGGGCTGGAAATAGTGTCTGCAATCATTTGGTTCGTAAGTAAGGGGGAAGAAAGCCGTCAACGAATAGGAAACGAATGCCATCAACGAATATTTAACGAATAAACGAATGCCGTCAACGAATACCACAAGGGTATGTTATGGCTGATCCGCTGTTCATAGGTGGTGGATTATTTTGGGATTTGTTTCACTAAAACAATTCGAAACAATTCGTTCCAGGAGTTTGTCTTTTACTTCGTTACAGATTATTCGGTGTTCATGAATAGATCACAAACACATGCGATAATTCTCGAGGTATTTAAGCGCAACAAGGCACACCAACTTCGTATTTGCAGATTTATGGTGGCTGTTGTTTGGATTTTATGCAATTGTTAAGGTTCAAAGTGTTGTACAGGTGTATTATAGAATAATTGTCCTATTAAGTCAAGGAGTAACGCAAAGGATGCGCAGGGTGAAAAGGACGCTGAAGGGAGAACTCACGACCAGACTGTTGGGTAAGACCTTTGGAGTGGGTTAAAGTTGAAAGGGGAAAATTGATGGATTTCGAATGCTTTACCCTTACCTGTGTGAACAGATTTTAGTGGTTGTGGTGCTGAGTGTAGTCGTGTGCGGGTAGGTGGATGGCGGGGCTGAAGGATGGTGAGCTCTGATGGGTGAGGAGAGGTAGACGGCCCCTCTACAATCCATACTTCTTCTCCAACTCATCGGTCAACCAGGGAAGAATTGAATTTCTCCGTAAAAACCCCGTGATGCTCTGCCAACTAGCTTTCCTTAGCATGGCTGGATTTTTGAGAGCCGACCTGGTCTCCTGATATGCCTGATATCCCTTGCCACCCTCCTGAAAAGCAGGATTTCGCTGATCATAGATCAGAACCGCATGCCCTTTTTCCAATGAGACTGAACCATCAGGTTGGACACCGATGGCCAGCAGATTGCGCACCAGTTGATAATCACGAAACAAGGGGCAAGGCGTGATCTCCTCATCATTTTTCCATTCAAATAATTCAGGCACAAATTGCCAGTATTTCACCCCTTTGGTTGTCAATGGGCAGCGATGTGCTCCACTTTTCAAGGTGTATTTTCCATCACACCAGGTGGGGTGCCCGGGTTTTAGTTGAACATGTGAGCAACTACCGACTTCGGATTCTGTGAATTTGCATTCAATATCCACCCGGTACTCTCCCGTAATGAATCCATCCAGACTGGTGGGTTGTGGTTCCCCAAGATAGCTGACCTTAAATTCCATGCAGAAATTTTCGGAGTTTAGTTGGGCAGCACTGAAAAGAATCCCACCTTCGTCATCCTTCAAATCTGAAAGTGCCTCCAGGTAGCCATAGAGACTCAGGTTTCCGAAAACACTCTGCGCCAGCGCCTGCGAACTGTTCATGCTGCGAAACCATTTGTGATGCTCGTAGGTGGGAATGTAGGCAAATAAGCGTTCTTTTTCCTCAAGATTGGCTTCCTGATGAGCTATGATATTGTTATCAGCAAACATGCGAAGAAAAACCGGCGGTCCTTTTTCTGGAAGATGTTTAGGATCCAGGAAATGTATCCAATCCGGGTGATAAGTGTGAAAGTATGACCAATAGCGTTGGTGAAGGTCGGTTTTGAATTCTGATGATTTGTTTAGCATGTTAGTTAATTCATTCTACAGCACAAAATAATTTAACATTCTTGATCTGGTTCAATTCCACCATTTATAAAACGAACAGAATAAAGGTGGGTTACGAACCCACCCTACTTAATAATATTTGAAAATTATCAATATTCGCGATGAAAAGGGTGTCAATATTCGCTTATATCATACCCTTGTGGTATTCGTTTTCTTTTATTCGTGGACGGCAGGTTGCCAACCACTTATTGTGTGAATTTTGATCGACTCTCCGATTTCACTAACAGTACTCAAGAATCTGATAATTCCAAGGCCGGGTTAAAAGAGGTTTTTGATAGAAGAAAATGGTTGGGTTATTGGTCATCTGTGTGTATGGTTAACCTTCCAAAAATCCCTGGAACGTAAATTTATTTGGTAAATGAAACTCCCTAAACCCTTCCGATAATTCCAAACACTCATTTGTGCGGGCATCACTCTCGAACCAGTCTTTCCAAACGGAGGTATAAGGCCGGAAGAAGCTCAGCCGCCAGAGATCACGCATGAGACGCTGAAAAAATCGTGGGACAATCACCGGGTCGCCTGCTGGGGTGTAAACCTTTTTGGGGCGATCGATGGTCAATTTAGCATGCTGCCTTTCCTGGAATTCCCAGAAATAGAACCGCTCATCCTTTTGGAGGACGAAATCAAAGGATATTTCTTTGGGTTGGAAGGCAATACGCAGTTGAGGGGAGGGGAAGGATTTCAGAATATCCAGACATGCCAATCTCATTTGGGTTGGAAAATATCGTTCAGTCTCCAGCCAAAGGATGATTTTCTCTACCACCAGAAATTGATTAAATGTAGAAGGCGGAACGTAAAAATGGGAATTGGAGATGATAGCATCAGGATAATGGTATTTCAGGGCATTAAAGAATAATTTCTCGCTGGTTCGCTGAATGTTGGGTTGGTAGTAAAGGATAGTTGGAGACATTGGTCTCTTCCTATTGTTCTCTCTGATACAACCAGATCTGATGATCCAGACTTCTGGGAGTCAGCTTTGGATATTCTTGCACCAGTTCAGCATGTGCGGTAATCAGAATTTCCTGACATTCATCAAAACTCAATTCCTTGTGGATGGCAGAGTAAATGAACCTTCTAATCATCCGATCCGGTTTGATGAAATTCTCATCCCCAACCAGCATGTAGAAATAACGGGTTGAAAGCCCGCTGGATTGACCAGGAATTTTTGCTGTTTTGGCTTCGAAAAACTCATTCCCCATAATTTTTTCGACATCCTGCAGGTATTCCACACCAAATTGTTGAACCACCCTGGCGAAGCGGTAGGCAGCTTCTGCTTTCAGGATGCCATTGCGAGTGGAGGTGCGTTGTTTGTTCTGATAGGCTTTCTCCGCCATTTCCTGGAATGTGAAGCCAGTATGGAGGTTCAGGAATTCAGAAATGGAAAGCTGTTCAGTGGTGGGAGCCAGTTCATTTTCGCGAAGTCTTGTTACATCGAAATAATTACAGAAGCGTTTGCCTGTGTTCACGGTGGAGGTGTAGTTGACGCCAATGGAGAAAACGGCATCGATGATGCAGAGGGGTAGATTGTGGTAGCCGTACTCCTCAGCCTGTTTGAGGTTTGAAAGGTCGAGTTTGGTTATGCAATAGTTAATGAATGTTTGGATTTCGGAATTGTTTAGCATGAATTTCATATTGAATAAATGGTTGGTGGGTTTCGAATAAACACACAATTCTATTTCATCCATGACTCACAATAATAAATAAATTCACCTGGAACAATATAAGGTACTCCATAATAAGATTCTTTTACTATACCTTCAACATAAAAACATTCTCCAGATTTTACATCAAAATAATCCCCTGAATCTACAGCTAAGAAAAATGTATTTGCTTTTTCTGAAAATAGAATTTGAAATGTGTCTACTTGGTACCGGCCTTTATACACTTTTCCATAAACACATATTTTTTTACCAACATTTGAATGCGTTACTTCATCCCAACGATAACAATTTTTCTTAAAAGGTGTTGATGATTTATATAAAGTTGGTTTTTTAGTTGGTGTATCAGTAGACTTAAAAGATGAAACCATTGCTGTACCTGAAGAATTTGAGTTCAAGTTTGAATGAGCAGCTACTCTTGGAGTAGAAGTACTGGTTAGGCCATAGCCAGCAGTAATTGTATTTCCTCCAAACATAAAACTTACAAGATAGACTACCAAGAACATTCCACCCAAGGATGAAAATATCCAAAATGGTGATGGCTTTGGTGATATTGATAAAATTGATCTCTCCAATTTTATTGAAGTCAAATATCGAAGAAAATTATTGATTATTAAAAATGGAGTAATAATAAATGATATGAAACCCCACCAACCAAACAACATGGTTTTGCCAGTCATTGTCCAAAAATGATATTCAATACAAGATTTGCAAAATTTGCCTTTTACTGAACCAAATCTTCTCATTATTAGCAAACCAATGTTTTGATAGATTTCAATATATTTAGTTTCGGCTGGCATACCACAAGATTCACAGATGTTTCTGCGATCATTCTGATAAATATTATTGATAGGTTGTTCTTTAGATCTGTAGTTAGATGGTTGGTAATCCTGGTTTGAAGTTTTTCTTTCTGATGATTTTCCCAAATCGATTCCTGAATAAAGATCGAACATTTTTCTTTTTTCAGGATCACTCAATGTGCTATACGCTTCATTGATTTCTTTCAACTTTTCTTCAGCTTTGGTTTTTTGTTCTGGATTTGGAAATTTGTCCGGATGCCAGGCATGTACTAAAAATCGATGTTGAGATTTTATTTGATCAAAAGTTGCATCGGGTTCTATTTCTAGAATTTTATAATAATTTTTCATTTTTTTACCCCCAGTCACGATCGGGATTCATCTATATTAAATTATGCTATTTCCGCCAATTGTTTCAATATACCTATCAATTTTGTAATATTTCTCTTGTTTTTCCCATAATCAACCAAGGTTGTTGGAATTTTACATTCACTTTCAAAGTAAATTAAGCTACTTGTATTGTTCTGATTTGGAGACACCTTAATGAGAAGGTATTCACCAAAAGACGAGAAAGAAATCTTTACTTCACCGAATATGATTCCTTTTGATTCATCAATGTCAATTAATTTATGATTTTGCTCTACAGCAAATTTAATGATTTTTATTGACTTTTCAAATGACAGAGGTAATTCTATGTATTCAGTGTATTTAGTTGCCATTTAATTATTCTCCTCCCCTACACCCACTCATTACACAACACCTCGGTCTGTTCCAACACCAATTCTGTGGCTGCTCTTTCCAGATCCGGCGGATATCCATACCTGCGCAGGATGCGTTTGACGAGGATGCGGATTTTGGCGCGCGCATTCTCTCTTAGCGACCAGTCGATGCTGACATTCTGTTTGACTTTTTCAAGCAGTTCGTGGGCGATGATGCACAGGTTCTGGTCACCCAGCACTTCCACCGCGCTGTTGTTCTGCGAGAGGGCATCGTAGAATGCCATTTCCTCTTCGTTCAACCCCAAATCCTCGCCACGCGTCTGTGCTTTTTTCATCTCTTTTGCCAGTTTGATTAATTCCTGGATCACTTCAGCAGAGGTGATGGCGCGTTTCTGGTATTTATTGACCGCTTCTTCGAGCATCTCGGAGAAAGCCCGCCCCTGGACGATGTTCTTGCGCGAGCGAATCCTGATCTCATCATTGAGCAGTTTCTTGAGCAGTTCAAAAGCCAGATTTTTCTGCGGCAACAGGCGCACTTCTTCCAGAAATTCTTCGGAGAGGATCGAAATGTCCGGTTTGTCCAGACCCACGGCTTTAAAGATGTCCACCACCTCGCTGGATGCCACCGCTCGTGATACTAGCTGTTTGATAGCTGCATTGATCTCATCGGGGGTCTTGCCATTCTCATCATCGGAACCACTGTCGGATTTCGCCAGCATGGCACGCAGCTCCTGGAAAAGACCTACCTCGTCGCGGATGACGATTGTTTCCGGGTGCGGAACTGCTAACGCAAAGGATTTGCTCAGTTCACTGACCACCTGCATGAAGCGTTTTTTGCCATCCGGCAGGGAAAGGATGTAATCCACCGCCAGTGCCAGACCGGTAAGGCGGGCTTTGTCGTCCTTATGCAATAAAGCTTTGTAGTTGTAGCGATGCAGCATATCGCGCACGATACCGTATTTTTCGAGCATGATCGCAACTGCCTGCTCCTGGGTCCGGGTCAGGTCACCTTCGCCACCGCTGTTGGTGTAAGCAGAGAGGGCACGTTTGAGTGCTTCAGCGATGCCGATGTAATCGACGATCAGACCGCCGGGTTTGTCCTTATAAACGCGGTTAACACGCGCAATCGCCTGCATCAGGTTGTGACCGCTCATCGGTTTGTCGATGTACATGGTGTGCAGGCTGGGGCAGTCGAAGCCGGTCAGCCACATGTCACGCACAAGAACGATCTTAAGCGGGTCGTTCTCATCCTTGAAACGGGCTGCCATGTCCTCGCGTTCCTGTTTGGAGCGGATATGCTCCTGCCACTCGCGATGGTCGGAAGCCGAGCCGGACATCACCACCTTGACCTGACCGGTTTTGTCATTCTGCGTGCACCAATCCGGACGTTTGCTTTTGATGGCGTTATAGACATCCACACAAATGCGGCGCGACATACAGACGATCATAGCCTTGCCATCCAGCACCTGTAGGCGTGCGTCGAAGTGCCGCAGCATGTCATCCACCACCAGATTGATGCGTTCTTCCGCGCCGATCATGGCTTCCAGCGCTGCCCATTTGGCTTTCAGTTTGTGTTTTTCTTCCAGTTCTTCGCTTTCGGTGATTTCCTCAAATTCGGGATCGAGCGTGGGTTTGACCTCATCGCGAATCTGAATACGTGCCAGACGGCTCTCGTAATAGATCGGGACGGTGGTCTCATCCTCAACTGCACGCAGGATGTCGTACACATCAATATAATTGCCAAAGACGGCCGGGGTGGAGCGGTCGGTCAGTTCGACCGGCGTACCGGTGAAGCCGATGAAGGATGCATTCGGCATGGCGTCGTGCAGATGCCGGGCAAAGCCATCGATGAAGTCATACTGGCTGCGATGGGCTTCGTCAGCGATCACCACGATGTTCCTGCGGTCACTCAACAAAGGATGGTTATTGTGTTTATCTTCCGGCATGAATTTCTGGATGGTGGTGAAGATCACACCGCCGCTGACAATCTGCAGCAGACTGCGCAGGTCGGCCCGTGAATCAGCCTGCACCGGGTGCTGGCGTAATACATCCTTACAGGCTGCAAAGATCCCGAACAGCTGGTTATCCAGATCGTTGCGGTCGGTGATGATCAGCAGGGTCGGGTTTTGCATGTCTGGGTGGCGGATGACCTTGCCGGCGTAAAAAACCATTGAAAGACTCTTGCCACTGCCCTGGGTGTGCCAGATTACACCGATGCGTTTATCGCCAAAAGTCTGCGGTTGATAATCGCCACGTGGTTCGCGGAATTTGTGCGCATCGACAAAATCGGGGAATCGTCCGAACAATTTGCTGGCATCGCTGCGGATCCCACAGGCGTAAAATGTGCTCTGTAAGGCTTTGTTGACCGCCCAATATTGGTGATAGGCAGCATTCTTTTTGATCAGTTTGCCCAGGTTCTCGAAGACAACAAAATTGAGGATGTAATCGAGAAAGCGGTGGCGTTCGAACATGCCTTTGATCAACACTTCCAATTCGAGCACCCCTTTGGTCTGGATTTCCTTGCCATCAATCGTGCGCCAGGGCATAAAGCGGTCCCACCCGGCGCTCAGGCTGCCAACCCGCGCCAGCACGCCATCAGATGCCACCAGCACTTCATTGGTCTGAAACAGGCTGGGAATTTCGCCTTTATAGGTATCAAGCTGCTTGAAAGCATGGAAGGTATCCGCTTTTTCGTCGGTCGGGTTTTTGAGTTCCAGTACTGCCAGCGGAATGCCGTTGACGAAAATGACCACATCAGCACGGCGGTTGTGGGTACGACCGTTAATCGTTTCAATCACAGTGAACTGGTTGAGCGCCAGCCAGTCGTTGTTGTCGATGTCATCCAGATCCAGCAGCCAAAGTTTCTGGTAGGAAACGCCATAACCATTGGCGGATTCGACCTCGATATCAATGCCGTCAGTGAGCAGGCGGTGGAAGGACTGGTTATTGACCAGCAGATCGGGGGTAGCTGGTGTGCTGATTTTATCGATCGCGCTTTCGATGGCTGCGGTAGGAGCCTGGGGATTGATGCGCCGTAAGGCAGCCCGCAGGCGCTGGGTGAGCACCACCTGCTGGTAACTCTCGCGCTCATGGTTGGCGGTCCCGGGAGCCATCTCCGGGGCAAAGCCGGTCTGGTAGCCGAGGTCTTGCAGCCAGTCCAGGACGGAGGATTCTAGGGTGGATTCGGTGGTTTTAGGCGTCATTTTTACTGTTTTTCTGATTGAGAACAACGTCTGAATTATCGTCATTCCAGGGTTTTTCAACCCGGCGGAATTGTAGGCTGCGGTTGCCAAAATTAATCAATAAACCAACCTGTTTACTAAATGCTTCTAAATAATTAATTGCCTGGGCAAGATGAACATCTTCTAATTGAATAATGGCTTTCAGTTCCACCAAAATTTTTTCTTCCACAAAAAAATCCACTCGACGTGATCCAACAATCTGACCACTGTAATAAATATCCATTTCATGCTCTCGGCTGAATGATAGTCCTTGCTTATCCATCTCAATGGCAAGCGCACGCTGATATACCACTTCTTGAAAACCATTTCCCATTGTGGAATGCACTTTCATGGCGCAACCGATTATTTTTCGGGTGATATCTTCATATAATAATTTAGTAGCCATTCTTTTTTCCCATCACTTGGGTTTTCATTGAATTCTTCGATACTATCATTATGACATTTATTTTTGTTATTGGAATTGAATTTTGGAATAAATCTTCTTAAAAACAGTCTGAACTGGGATTACACAGATTAGAAGATGGGTAGGATTAGAAAATGAACCTCAATGAAATCTTACGAATAATCATACCCATCCAATAATCCCAAAAATCCCAGTTCAGACAATGGCACTCTCGATGGCTGTGGTGGGTGCCTGTGGGTTGATGCGTAGCAAGGCAGCGCGTAGGCGCTGATTGAGCAGCACTTGCTGGTAGCTCTCGCGCTCCGGGGTAGGCGTGCCAGGGGCAAGCTCGGGGGCAAAGCCGGTCTGGTAGCCGAGTGCTTGCAGCCAATCCAGGACGGAGGATTCGAGGGTAAATTCGGTGGTTTTAGGCATTCTTAATAACACATGAATATCTGTTTTGTCGCTTAATGAATGCATCTTCCCCGCCATCAAGCTCAAGCAATTTTTTAACTATTTTTGTTTGTTCAAGTGAGCCTGAGCAATCAATTCTTGAGCTTTTTCCATTCTCGTTTATGATTTGTTTAACATAAATTATTTGCTCGCTATCTCCTAAAACAGGTATATTTGCTACATGAGTAACGAATATTAATTGCCTTTTTAATTTTACATTTCTTATTTGATTAACCAATTCGTCTGTTATTAAAGATGGTCCTAATTCGTCTTCTGGTTGGTCAATCAAAAGCGGCATAAATTTTGGTATCATTGCAACTGAGATTAAAGCAAGTGCTTGCTCTCCTCCAGACAAACCCTCATCGATACTTGTAAAAAAGGAATCCCCTTCTTTTCTAAATTTTATTTTAAAAATATCACTTACATAAGTAGATTCCAACTTGTGAATATATTTTTCAGGTACGGATAAAAGAATTTTTGCAGTGTTCTCGGTGATTCCTGTTTTCTCTCTTAATTCAATTAATGAAGAGTTTCTTAGCAGTTCAGATAATTCTTTAGGATCAATAGAATTAACAATGAGATCAATCTGATTTGATCTGTTTATTACTTTTGTATCTTTAGTGGACAAATCATTGAATATTTCATCTAAATTAATTTTATAAATAGTTTTATCGGCATTCTCTTCAATTTCTGCACATACGTTCTCAACTGCATTTTCATTAATTATTCCAACTACTTGCCTTCTTCTGTTAGTGATTTTTCCCTTAATATCTTGAAATTCTTCTAGAAGTTTTTGCCGTTCTGAAATTAATTCAGATAAATTTCCTTCTATACTTTTTAATTCTTGTTCTTTTTCTTCAATTAAATTTAATTTTCTCTGTTTTTCGTTAACTCTTTTCATTAATGTATCTTGTTGATTTGTAGTGGATGGTCCATTAACTTCTTTTATTTTTTCTAAAAGCTGTTGATAATTCTCCGTTCGAATATTACTTGCAATATCAATTGATCTCTTAAGAGTAATTAATTTATTTTGAATTTCAATAATTTTTGACCTATAGATTTTAAAATTCTCATATGTAATTTTCTTCAAAAGAGCTTTAAATTCTCCAGTTTCTTTTTCCTTAAAATCATCATCATTAATTTCAAAATTGATGACATCATTACTCGAGTGAGGATTTTCGCTTAAATCATTTTCGAATTCAATTTCATCTTCAAATTTAGATTTAATAAATTTATCAATTTCCAACAAATGCGATTCGAATGAAGTAATAAATTCAAGTTCTTTAGAAATAAAAATATCTACATCCATCCATTTTTGTAGCTTTGTAAAATCACCAGATTCCAATAATTTATTTGTGGTTTCAATTTCAGAGATTAATTTTTCTTTATCTTTGATTTCATCTAGTATATTGGATATTTTTTCATTATAAACTTGTATTTCATCACTATTTTTGTCTAATAATCCCTTCAGAGTTAAATGACCTGAAACATTTGACTCGATCAACAGTTTTTTTAAGTCATTGATTTGACCGATTGAATCAACAATTTGGATTTGTCTTGAAGAATTTTCTTTTATTTTTACAACTTCTCCTTGAGGATATGCTTCTAAACTGAAAATATTACTTATTTCAAGTTCAGATTGCTCCTCAAATCTATCATTTACTAACAGGTATATATTTGGTTTTCCACTTATTACTAAGTCTTCTTTTGTTATCTGATCAATTGATAACACTTTAGTAATTCCGTAGATTTCATTTTCTTTGTTAATATAAATATTTACAACACTACCTTCTTTTAAAATGCCCTTCAATCTTTTTGCAAATAATTGGTAACTTTTATCATCGGTTGAAAGTGTTGAATCGTCTAAAGCAAATCTAATAACATCTAAAATTGCAGATTTACCTGCATAATTTTTCCCAATTATTGAATTCTGATGAGGACTAAAAGTAACTTTTACTCCATCAAGATTTCCTCCGCGGATAGAGACTCCTATAATAAATGGGTAAGATATTTTTTCGGGTTTTGAAAAACAAAAACTATAAGGGTGTTCAACTTTTTTATCTGATTTTATTATTTGATGAGAGACTCTTAATTCAGGCTCATATACTATTTGTTTTATTCCATTTAAGTTGGGTTCTGATAATTTGATCCATGTAGTGTTAAGTTCAAAGTCGTCAATTCTATGGCAATCAGAAGTATTAATAAACGTAAATCCTCGTTTAAAATTATCAGAATTCATATTGCAAAATAATAATCTTGGTGATTTGCCCGTTTCAATAACTCTTTTTATGGATTCTGATGGTGCCCCTAAAATATTCAACATCTCATTATCTAAAACATCTTCTCTCCCTCGAAAATCTGTATTACCCCAGATTCCACTACCACCTGAATTTATATGGGGAGCAATTATTAAACCTCCCATATTATTAACCATTGTGAATATTTCCCCCATAGTTTTTTTCTGGGTATCTTCCTTAGATACTCTATCTTGTTCTAAACCATCACCCGATAAATCTAATTTGTGTAATAATGAACTAATTTTTGGTAATAAGGATAAATCTTCATCAAAAATCGCAATAATATGCGGTCCTTCATAAGTGGTAATTTCAACTCCTGGGAGAATATGCAATTTTGATGTTCCATTTTTTCTGCCTTCTTCGGCTAACTTCATTAATGGTGCACACCATTTAATAGTATTGTGATCCGTTATAGCAACAATATCAAGGGACGTCTTGTTTAATTCCTCAAAGTAAATTTCAGGTTTGATTTCCTCAGCTTTTCTTGATTGCTGCTCGAATTTATCCCAATCCCAGGGGGTTGCTGGAGTGTGCAAATGAAGATTAGTATGGTGCCATTTCGCGTAATTAGAATGGTTCAAAATTCTTTGATATTCTTCATAAGTGCAAGTCATATTATCTCCTTATATTTCAAGAATGCCATTTAATAATTTTGGCAGTAATAATTCCCGTAATCTAGATAATGTTTCTAATTGTTCATCATTATTTCTAATCTTTGAAAAATAATGTGTAATTTCATTTGTAAAATGAATCAATATGTTATTGGGGGGTACTATTATAGGAATGCTTTTCATGTTTTCTTGATTAAGTTTTAATTGGACTGCCCCAGTTATGAATGGAGATATATTCGTCTTTTTAAGTAATAAGTAATTAAATTCAACAGAAAAACCATTTTTTCCAGAAAGCACATGTGCATGATTATTCGCCCAAAATCGCCCCCAAACATATTGTAAGAATGGATTTCCATCATCTGTTATTACAGAGCCATCTTCGCCGACTAATAAAAATATTCCATCAAAAATATAATCATCGATATAATCTACAATTTTTGTAGCTCCATAATAAGGATAGATTCCTTTTCTTTCACTTCGCTCCTTTTTTGAAAGGGGGATTCTCTTAGAATCATGTATTTCAATAATTTCACCCAACTCTCCAACTTTCCACCCCTTCGGAATCAACCCCAACTCAGACTCTTCCATTTCATCCGGGAAGAGATCCATGATATCGGGTGGCAGGGGGTAGTCGCGGCCTTCCATTTTAGCGTAGACCGGGTCGAAGTCGACAAACCAGGATTTGAAGATGGCGCGTGCTATGGCTTCGAGGGTCTGGTTCATCTGGCGGTTGAGTTCGATTTTGTCATCGAGAGCGCCAAGGATTTCAGCGATTTTTTGTTGAATATGTAAAGGTGGCAAAGGAATTTCTAATTCAGATACCATCTCCTTCGTTAATGCTTTCCTCGTTCCACCGGAATCTGCAAATGAAAATAATGTTTGTTGAGTTTGTGGGGATATGAAAAAATAATGTAAGTATCGAAAATTAAGTAATTTTTCAATTGGCCTAACAATCATTACATGTTGATTTACTCTGGAATTAACGAGATTATCAGGAACTATATTTGTACGGCAAACTGAATCCCCCGTAATATTTATCAAATTGTCATTTTTAAAAACAACAACATTTTTAAGCTCATCAGCACTTTTTTTTGAGATGAAGGCTAATCCTGAGTAATTAAAGTAATCATTATAAATATTTTGGCTTCTAATTATTGGAATACCCTTATCCAAATACACATTTTTTCCACCGCGGGGTGTCGCTCCACTCCCGATTTTATGTGTAACATTTCCTAATTTTTCTAATTTCCAATTGTTCATGATTTAAATAAAAATTGAATTATAATAATTTCAACAGCGCCAACGATAGTATCGTTGGTCCGACGTCCCCTTCTTTAGAGGGGATGTTTATTTTAATTTTTGCCTTCATTCTTCAGTCATTTTCCTCCACTTACATTTTTCAGCAGGTCTCATGTATAAATTTTGGCATTTTTTATACATGACAAAGGTATCATGCATAAATTTTGGATTTTTATATACGTAATAAATCTACTAAATGTCATAACCTAACTCCTTAAGGTTATCCCGAATGCGCTCATCCAACTCATGACTGGTTTTCATCTGTTCGGAGAGCTCGGTGGTGAGTTGCTCCATCTTCTCTTCAAAAGGTATTCCATCATCCTCTTCTTCCTCAATCCCGACATATCTGCCGGGGGTAAGGACGTAATTGTTTGTGCGAATTTCTTCCAGGCTAGCGGATTTGCAGAAACCGGGTACGTCCTGGTAGGGGTAATCCTTGTGATTACCCTTATGAACATCATCGGAACGCCAGGCATGGTAGGTGTTGGTAATTCGTTCGATTTCCTCATCAGTCAATTCACGGTGCACACGGTCGTACAGCACACCCATCTTACGTGCATCAATGAAGAGTGTTTCTCCCTGGCGGTTGTGGTAACCCAGCTCCGGGTTGGCTGCTTTGGTTTTGCTGAGGAACCATAAACACACCGGAATCGGGGTGGTGTAAAACAACTGCCCGGGTAGCGCGATCATACAATCCACCAGGTCAGATTCAATGATGTTTTTACGGATTTCGAGTTCGTTTACGGTAGAGGTCGACATGGAACCGTTCGCCATCACAAAGCCTGCCATCCCTAAAGGGTTGAGGTGGTGGATGAAGTGCTGGATCCAGGCGTAGTTGGCGTTGCCGCCATCCACATTGGTCACCGAGCCATCCTTTTGTTTGCGTGCGCCGGCTTGCGGTGGTTTGCCATAGCGCCAGCGTGGGTCATTCTCCACCTGCGAGAAACCCCAATCTTCCATGTTGAAGGGGGGATTTGCCAGCATGTAATCGGCACGCAGGTCGGGGTGTTTGTCGTTGGTGAAGCTGTCCCCATATTCAATGTGCCCTTCGATGCCACGGATGGCGAGATTCATCTGGCACAGCCGCCAGGTGGTGAAGTTGGATTCCTGCCCATAGATGGAGATATCTCGTTTGATTTTGGACAATCCTTTTTTGCCATTCCCGTTGCCGTTGCCGGCATGTGCCAGGACAAATTTCTTGGCTTGCACGAACATGCCACCGGATCCGCAACAAGGGTCGTAGACTCGCCCGGTATAGGGTTCGAGCATCTCGACCAGCAGGCGCACAATGCCTTGCGGGGTGTAGAACTCGCCACCGCCCTTGCCTTCGCTGGTGGCAAATTTCCCGAGGAAGTATTCATAGACACGCCCAAGGATGTCCTTGGCACGGCTGTCGGCATCCCCCAACCCGATGGTGGAGATCAGATCGATCAGTTGACCCAGGCGGATTTTGTCGAGGGAGGGGCGGGCATAATCCTTGGCAAGAATACCTTTCAGGCGCGGGTTCTCCTCCTCGATGGCTTTCATGGCGTTATCGATAATCACACCAATCTCGGGGGATTTTGCCTTGGCCTGGATTTCATCCCAACGCGCTTCTTTGGGCAGCCAGAAGACATTTTCAGCGGTGTACTCATCGCGGTCTTCGGGGTCGGCGTATTCTTCGTTTTGTAATTTCTTGAAAAATTCGATGAAGGTGTCGTTGATATATTTGAGGAAGATCAACCCCAAAACAACGTGTTTGTATTCGGAAGCATCCATGGTGCCGCGCAGCTTGTCGGCTGCCGACCAGAGACGTTCTTCAAAACCGAGATTTGATCCCGATCCGTTGGCCATATTTTTTCTCCTTGTGGGATTGGTTCGATTGCTCTCCCCCGTCGCATGGATAGGTACATGCTGTTTAATATTATAGAGGAAAATGAATCAGAATTCTACAATTTTTGGTAATTGGTTGTTTTTTGTAAAGGTGATGGGGAATGGAGGGGGTGAAACTTTTGAGGGTTGGCAAAAGGCTAAAGGCTAAAGGGAAAGGGGGGAAGGAAATGTTTTTGAACTATGCTGCGTGTGGAGAAATTTTGAAATTTTCCATTTGTTGCTATACTATTTTTATCTCGTTCTTTTCAAAATTCCATTAATAAATTTTTTTACAGTAGGTGGGTCACATGGAAGAAAACAATTTGCCTCAGGAAACAACCAAGACAGAAAGTGATTTGCCTTGGTTATTTATTTTGACATTTTTTTTAGTTTCTTTAATTGCAAAATTTCTCTTTGATAATTACCAAAAAGAAATTTTTTATACCCTCCTACTTATTATTTTGGCAAATTTATTAGTTTTAGTGGTCAATATAAATTATTTATGCAAATATAATCTAAGGTTTAATCTAAAGGAAAAAATTTGGAATATTGGATTATTAATATTAATAGCTGGAAGTTCTTTAATAGTCTATTTTTCAATTTCCCGGTCTCGTTATATTGTGCCAGCTGAAAGGGATATTATTGATTCTATCGGAATTCCTTTGCTTCAGATTTTTGGTTTAATCGCTTTGTTTGTATCAATCCTTTTTATTTTATTTATGTTAATAATTTCTACACATGTGTATAAAAACAAACTCCAAGACGAAATAATATCTGGGCTGTTTTTAAGTTATTGGAATTACAGGTTCTTGATCCTGGGTTTGTTATTTTTAGCCTTAATCTTCGCAATGAAATACGGTGTTGGATTGTTTGGCAATCAGCCAGAATCGGAACCTTTAAAAATTTTGAAAGAAATGTTAATGGAAATATTTAATTGATATTTAGTATTTTCGAATATACGATGATAATTTGACGTGATATTTGGTCAATTAACATTTTTTGGGATGATAGAAAAAATTTAAGGAGGGTGGAGATGAATCGTCGTATAGAGTATTCATAAGTTAAATGTTGGGAATGATAGCCGGTGGTGTAGGGGTAAAGCATTTGACTTAGGAAAAATTAAACGAGCAGGCAGACTAATTTTAGCAATGGGAGACGTTTGCAGGCAATCAGGTCAAATGCTTTACCCTTACCGGTGAGGTGCGTTGTTTGTTCTGATAGACTTTCTTCGCCATTTCCAGAAATGTGAAGCCAGTATGGAAGTTCAGGAATTCCGAAATGGAAAGCTGCTCAGTGGTGGGAGCCAGTTCTTTCTCGCGTAGTCTTGTTACACCGAAAAAATTACAGAAGCGTTTGACGGTGTTTTCGGTGGAGGTGGATTTGAAGCGTCACCAATGGAGAAAACAGAATCGTTGATGCATAGGGGGAGGTTGAGGTAGCCATACTCCTTGGATTGGGTTAGAGAAGAAAGGTCTAATTACGATTTGCAATATGAGATGCAATTTTGAATTTCAGTTTCGGAGTACATTGATTGTCATATGAGGTGAATAATTAGTAGGAATTAAACCTATCTTACAAATCTTAATATTTCCAATTTATTAGAATAAAGTTTTTTTCAAATACGTGACCCAGAAATCACATATGTTTGTAAGAGTACCATTAAACTTACAGTGTTATCAATATTCTGTTCAAGATCTTCCAATTTTTGTAATTTCGATATTTTCTCGAAAATCATTTGAGAGTCTTCTATTGCACTAATAATTATTCTAAGAGATTCTACGATATTTTCTTCTGCAACTTTTTCAAGAGCTTTTAGTGGTAATTTAATAACCTTAGAAAATTCGTTGATTGCCTCAGAAAGTTGATTTTGAAAATTGTCAATAAATTTTTCACAACCTGTTTTACAAAAAATGTTAGATGATGATAGTTCAATTAATGTTTGGTTGTACTGAGTAATCAACATTTTCATTGAACCTAAATATCCAGCTGCGGATTTCCAAAGCTGTAATTCCTCAAATTCAATTCTAAGGATCGAATAAAGTGAAATTGGTATCTCACAGGGAATCAAAATTGAAGGCTTTGATTTTTCATTCTGGTCTAGAATTTTGTATGAAGGTATTTGAAAACCTCCTGAAATTGGCACTTTGTCGACAAGAGGTACTAAAACTATATCAGATAATTGAGTTTCGAAATACCATCTGACACTATTATAAGCTTGTGCTATATTCCATACTTTCTGTAAAGTTTGGACTACGCTGTTATTTTCATCCAAAAGACTTTTTCCTATATATGGATTAAAATCGATCACGATAAAAATTTTTCCATCTAATAAATGAGCCTCCCCATTTAATTTAACCAAGGCTTCTTTAAAAGTACGGTTATTAATTGAGTTTGATTTTCTTACTAGTAATTTTGCATCATAGCTAATAGAATTTCCTCTGATAGGATTCTCAATTACGTGAGCCCAAACATTTACTAAAGTAAGCATGTTTTCCATTTCGCGATTTTCAAAGTTACTATCAAAATTTCGATATTTGAAAAACAACTTGTTGTATTCCTTTTGCATAATCTCAAGTGCTATCGCGGAATGGAATAAATTGTATTGAGACAGAAACGAGTTTTTGATGTTGTCTAAAGTTTGCTTGTTATTGCGTGCTGATAATACTTCAACGAATTGATCGAAGTAAGAAATTAGATGTCTAAATGTATCGCTAAAACTTTTCCTAAAATTTGAATAGAGATCAATCGATGATCCTAATTCTTGGGATGATATGTTTTCTGTATTTTGGTCAATATTTTTCGTACCCTCACTGTAAAGGCAATATGGGTCAACTGCGGTTTTGGGAAGTAACAACTCATAAAGCAGGTGTTTCTTTAAGTAACTTATTTCTTTCGCAAGTTTACTCACTAGTACAGGGTTATATTGTTGTTTTTTGTACAAATAATCAATATAAAGAATCGTGTCTGATATTAATATGTTGGCGGCGATGCGGATCTGATCAATATGACTGACATATTCCTCCCAAAATTCGGGGCGAAAATAATAATCAACCCTTGGTTTTACCCAGCCATTAATTTCAACAATCCACGATTTATATCGATAACTTTTATGAACGTGAGCTTTATAATCATGTGCTTCGATACCCCAATCTTTAAATAAATCTACTCCAACCAAAGCGACGTCTATATAATCTTTGTCAGGATAAATTTGGTCAAGGAGATTTACGAGCTTCATTTTCCAATAATGATTAAAATTTTTACTTTCATCTTTGTTCGTTGGTGTTTTGAAAATTTGTGGAACAAATCGACATCTCACCTCGTTATCGATAACACTAAATTGCAAAACACAATATTCTTCAACCATTCTTTCGGAAAGCGCTCCTACGGATGCATTGTAATAGTCTTGATAATTCTGTTCATAAAATCCAAGTATTGCATCAGCCCTTGATTTAATGTCACCAAATGACATCCTTTCTTTAACTTGGTCAACGGAGAATTGGATTTCTAACCTCCTCTTTCGTTTCGCAAACCAAAACAGCGAATACCCAAAAGCAGACCATTCACTATCATTCTTAGGGATGGTCATAGGTGGTATACAATTACCAATTAAAAGGTCAGTAAATTTATAATCTATATGTATAGGGGATAAAGTATCTCTCGTCTTTCTTATATCTGCCTTAATGTCATCTGTTCTTAAGAACTCAACCGATTCAACAAGACTTTCTAAAACAAATTCATCTGGTCTGATCAATCCTGAAGCATCCAGTGGCATGTATGGCATCCAGCCACTTCCGTACTTCATCCTTAGGTTATTAATTACTTCGTAATTTTGCTGGACATATCTTTTTACATCGATCCAAAGCATAGTTTTTATAAGACCGGCACAAGCAATCCAATCTTTTTGAACTACAGTAGCAATTATCTCAATCGTCACGGGTGAGTATGAATAACTCGAGAAATAATCCATTAAGAATAACTGCACATAGTTGCTGTCAAGACATTTAAGTACGGACAGCATTAATTTAATTGAATCCTCACCAATCCTTTTTTTGAGAATATCGGAAACAATTTGTGCTCTTAGCGGATGGAGTACCTCAATAAACTCCCCATCTTCTGATTTTCGTATTAGATATTCATTGCTGAACCTTTGGATTGCCGCAAAAATATTATTGCTTGGTATCTCTTTCTTTAGACTATCAAAAGAAAGGGAGCAACCAGTTTTTCCAGCAAAGCAAACAAGTTGAAGTAGTAAAAACCAGGAGTCAGGATGGCTTTCACGAAGAAGATTGTCGATTTGGGTAATTAACCTTTGCTTTAGTGTTTGGTTGTTAGTGAGAAAATAAACGAACTCAATAAAAGGCCCTTCTCCACCGAACCTAGTCCATGCTTCGTCAAAGCTTCGGAATTTGGAGTGTGAAAATGAAGTAATGAATGATTCGTAAACAATTTCAGCTTCTTGTTTTGATAGGTTTAATTCAACGATTTCAAAACTAACAGAACTACTATCAATCCGAGTTAGTTGGAAATCTTCTTCGCGAACTGAAATAAGCACTGGAATAGCTATTCCACGTACTTGTAATTCTTTCACTAGTAGAATCCATTGCTGCTCCCCAGGATTTACATCAATATAGACAACTATATTTTGTGTGTGTTTGGCAATACCTTTAAGCGCTATAGCTAAATTCTCTGCTTGTCTACTGGATTCAACTTTGCGAACATAAAAGATAAATTGTTCAGGATAGTTATTGATTAAGAATCGATAACAGAGTGCCGATTTCCCTTGACCAGAAACCCCCTTAACAATAATTGCCTTATCTTTATCTATCTTTTCAGCTATCTTTTCAAGCCAAACAGTTCTTTGAAAGTCCAGGCCGTTTCGAATATGAGCAGGATGCGTAGAAATGCCTTGTTCGAACTCTTTTTTTAGTTGCTCGATACTTTTACTAAGGGTGAGATCACATAGTCTTAATAGGGATTTCTGGTACTCTTTATAATAACCATCAAGAGCTGCAATATCTGTTCCAATTTGATAAATAAATTCCTGCCATCGATTAAAGTTGACACTTCCATTCGTGGTAGAAAGGTCTGAAACAAGTTGTATAAGCAACGACTGTGCGAGGTCGGGTGCAGCCATAACAGCCACAGAGTTTTTTAATTGATCTGATATCACCACTTGTAGTTGACTAACATCCACTTTTTCAAAAACCCAGGATGATATCAACCAATCTGCGGATTTTTTAGGAATTTCATGGTAATCAGTGAGCTTTTTCAATATCAAATTTCTTGTTGCAATATTCCCATTAACAAGCTTTGTGATTTCTTCGCCTAATCGATTAAAGTAAATTATTCGTACCTTTGAAAAAGATGGGTATAAGTTATGTAGTTTGCATACTCTTTTGAAAAATCCTTCCCCACTTCGAGATGACTTTGTGGAAGCAAGAGATGAAAGTGTTAAATCCTCAGAGATGTTTTTAACCTGTACTGCTTCAATAATAGTGCCATCTTTTTTTACAACTAAATCTTCAACATCTTCTGGGAAAAAATCGTAACTATTAGTATCTGTTGCTATTCTGGAAGCAATGTATAGCGTCTGCGATGAAAAACCTTTCCATGCAGATTGAGCACCAGTATCGGACTTTGTAAATTCTCTGTTGTTGTTAGTCACTTTATATCTCCAACATTAGGCATAAGTACCAAGTATCCTGACACGATGTAACATTTTGAGGTTAAAGTGAGAAGGGTTATACAGATGTGTTACACCCCTTGATTACCATCGATGAAGTTTCTGTGATGGATGGCGAATCTTCTTTAATTCGATTGTGAAGGATCTTTTATTATCTAAATTTCCTAACACTCCGAATAGCTGCAGGAGTAGCATTTGCGGCAGCCTTCTTCGTTGACAAAGGCAGCCTGGCCGCATTCGGGGCAGAGATCGCCGATTTGCATCATGTGCTGCGTGGCGGGAACTTCCACCCAGGGTTTGTCGCCATTTTTGGGGTGTTCGGCATGCGGCAATCCGGACAGGCGTTCGTCACGCCCCTGAATATAATCTGTCAGAATCTGGGCGAGTCCATCCGGTAAGGAACGTACCCGGTTGGGGCCAAAGCCCATCGGGCGGCCGCCACCAATGCCATTCAATTGACTGATCACATCCCGCAAGCGTTTGCTGGGCTCGATGGTGGATGTCAGTCGCAGAATATAGGATACCAACCGGCCGATCGCTTCTGATACGGCAGCTGTGTCTGAACCTGCTTTTGCAGAGTTGATGAAGACTTCAAAAGGCTGATAATCGCCATTTTCATTGATGGTAACGAACGCCTTACCCAACGGAGTACCTATTTGATAGGTAAAGCCATTCAGATAGCGTGGACGTGGCTTTTTGCTCTCTGACCATAAAATCGATTGTTCCGTTGACACGGCAGGGGTCTTGTCTTTTTCTTTTCCTTTGGCAGTGGCATGTGTTTCCAGGACGACTGTTTCGCGTGATCCGGTCACATAAACGGTGATGCCTTTGCAGCCCAATTCCCAGGCCAATTGGTAGGCAGTGGCAACATCCTCTTCGGTGGCACCAGGCGGGAAGTTAATCGTTTTGGAGAGTGAGTTATCCACAAATGCCTGCAAGGCTGCCTGCATGCGCACGTGTTCTTCTGCGGTGATATCGGAGGAGACCACAAAAGCCTTGCGAACGTAGGAGGGAATCTCATCCAGGCTCTGGCAGCTGCCCTGTTGCATCACTTTTTGGAAAACTTCCTCTCTTTTTTCTTCATTCATGCCCAGGCGTTCGAGTGCTTTTTCGAAGGCGGGGCTGGCATAGGTTAATTTCAGATCATTTCCATTGTCATTGACGTGGCGGATATAAGCCAGGGCAAACACGGGTTCGCAGCCATAACCTTCACAGCCAGCAACGGTTGAGATGGTACCGGTGGGGGCGACTGTCGTTTGGGCGGCATTGCGAATGCCATGAAGCCTTATATCTTCAACCAGCTGCTCCCAGTCCAGTTCCGGGCGATTGTAATCACTGGAAAATTCAACAATACTGACGGGCGGTTGCCAGGTGATATTTTCAGGATCATAGATCGATCCTTTGATGGCCGGGAAAGGTCCACGTTCTTTTGCCAGATCGATACTGGTTTGCATGGCGTGATACCGAATAAATTCCATCACCTGCGCACCGAATTCCTGACCTTCGGGTGACCCATAGCGGATTCCGGCAAAATACATCATATCCGCCAGGCCCATAATACCAAGACCAATTCTACGCGCCCGCAAAGCAGCTTCGCGTAATTGGGGAACAGCCGGTACATAAGCATTTGCCTCGACGACATCATCCAGGAAGATCGTCGAAAGCACGACATCACGACGCAAGAGTTCCCAATCGATAACACCATTTTCATCGATGTGCCGGGAGACATTGATGGATCCCAAACAACAATTTTCATAGGGTCCCAGCCATTGTTCGCCGCAGGGGTTGGTGGCTTCAAGCTCATACAATTGTGGAACGGGGTTGGATCGATTGGCAGCATCCAGGAAGAGCATACCCGGTTCACCATTATGATGTGCCTGTTTTACAATTTTCGAAAATAAATCACGGGCTTTGACAGTTTTATAGGTGATGATCGGATACCCATCCGCTTCGATCTGATCAATCGTTCCTTTGAAATTGCGATGTTGCGGGTGGGTTACATCGGGGAAGCGCAGATCCCAATCGTCATCATTTTCAACCGCACGCATAAACTCATCTGTGATGCCAACCGAGATATTGAAATTGGTGATTGCATTTTCGTTGGTTTTACAGGTGATAAAATCTTCGATATCCGGGTGATCGATACGCAGGACTGCCATGTTGGCACCACGGCGCGTGCCACCCTGAGCGACTTCACCAAACGCCTGATCGTAGACGCGCAAAAATCCAATTGGTCCGGTTGCATTTCCGGCAGAAGATTTAACGATGGTGTTCTTTGGGCGCAATCGGGAAAACCCAAAACCATTGCCGCCGCCGGTCTGTTGAATCAGGGCTGCATCCCGCAGGGTTTGAAAAATGCCTGCAGAAGAACGGCCCATATCGTCCTCAATCGGTAACACAAAACAGGCAGCCAGCTGTCCCAGGGGAGTGCCTGCACCGGTGAAGGTGGGGGAATTGGGAAAGAAGCGCTTGTCAATCAACATCCGATAAAATTCTTTAGCTCTTTCGATCGGATCACCATTCCAGCTTTCTTCAACTTTAGCGACATGATAGGCTACGCGCCAGAACATTTCCTCAATTGTTTCAATCGGTTCGCCATTGTGGCCACGTCGGAGGTAACGTTTGACCAAAATCTGGCGGGAATTCTCAGTCAGTTCGATTTTAGGAAGGCCAATCGGAATCGACGGCGTCTCCAGCATACCGAAATTACTGACTTTTTGACCTTGTTTTGATACATCAGACATAGCTTCCTCCAAACAATAATGTTGTTTTATTCTTCTCAAAAATCCGACGTTGGCAGGGGTTTTTGATGATGATAGCCACCAAGAATACCCTGACTTCCGATGAAAAGAACCTTATGTTTCTAATAATCGATCAATTTCATTTCGAATTGCATTCAGATCATCCAAACGCAGATAAACGATTGCATAACGAATGTAGGCAATCAGATCAAGTTCTTTCAAACCAGTGATAGCCATATCGCCAACGACCCGCGATGATAATTCTGTCCTGCCCATTTTTTGTAATGAAATCTCAATTTCTGACACCAAATTGTCAATTTCTCCGGCGGTAACGGGTCGTTTTACACAGGCGATGCGGATACCACGGTGTAATTTTTCACGGTCAAATTCTTCGCGGGTGCCATCTCTTTTGATAATTAATGGTGTCGCCAGAATTGGTCTTTCGTAGGTACTGAATCGCTGGCTGCAACTTTCACACTCCCTGCGACGGCGAATACCCCCTCTGGAATCATGGGTTGTGTCGATTACTCTGGATTTGTCACTATGGCAATACGGACAATTCAAGATTCCTCCCTCCGAAGGCCTGATGAGTGGTTAATAAGTAGTAATATAATAAATAAATCCTATTGACAACAATACCCCTATATATGGGGGTATATTCAACTAAAGCCTTATATCTACGGTTTTGATTGTAGCATAAGACTTAAACCCGTGCAAGCGAATTAAGTAATCTTTTACTTAAAATTTTTCAATTATTAGAAAAAAAATTCTATATTAATTATAAGAAGAATTATTGAAGAAATCCCCCATATATAAGGCATAGATGGGGGGGTACTATACATAGAATTTAAAAATATATCCATAACTGGGTTGTGATGATCGCAACCCTTTTAATCTATAAAAAATTAATGTTAAATAAATTGTAAGATCTCAATAAATCGGGGCAAGTGGGTGTTTTTGGCGTGCAGCCGCACGCCAAAAACACCCAGGCGACAAGAAAAAAACACCGTGCGCGTTCCGGTGTTTTTCGTGTGTATCAAAAAATTGTGGGTTTTTTTTGATACACGGTTCTTGTGTGGAGTAAGTGGAAGGACCAATGGATCAAAACTGAACAATGAAGTGGAGCGAATTCCTTCGACATTCTTTCCCGATGTTTCATTCATTCTGCTTCGAAGGTAAAAGCAGCAAAAATGCGGGAGGTTCCTTCCGCTTAGCGTTGTGAACGGTTACGTAAGAAAGCGGGAATATCTAGGTCATCTGTGTTGATCACATGTGCCTGGAATTCTGTAGGCGCCGCTGAGACTCTTTCAGGTCGATGGGGGTTGGATGATGTTTTTGGTTTTGTCTCTTCACTTTTGCTTACGGGTCTTGCTTCGTAAGCAGGGGTTTGGCGAACGCCTGCGCGGTCAAAACCCGTGGCTATGACCGTTATGCGTACTTCATCGCCCATATTTTCATCGATGACAGCACCAAAGATGAGATTTACATCCGGGTGTGCGGTTTCTTTAATAATGGCTGCGGCCTGATTGACCTCAAAGAGTGTCAATTCTGGACCACCAGTGACATTAAAGAGAATACCGCGTGCTCCATCGATTGTGATGTCAAGAAGCTGACTTGAAATTGCTGCTTCTGCTGCAATGCGGGCACGATCTTCACCAGAGGCTCGACCGACTGCCATCAATGCTGCACCGCCTTCACTCATGATCGCACGAACATCAGCAAAATCAAGATTAATCATTCCTGGTACAGTAATTAATTCAGAAATACCTTGAATTCCCTGATGTAAAACATCGTCTGCGATACGGAATGCATCCTGCAAACTAGCTTTTTTGTCAACGATTTGTAATAAACGATCATTGGGAATAACGATCAAGGTGTCTGCATGTTCTTTCAAGCGGGTAATACCGCCTTCAGCTGATTTTGTTCGTCGAGCACCTTCAAATGTGAATGGTCGTGTTACCACACCAATAGTCAAAGCGCCAACTTCTTTGGCGATTTGTGCCACAATAGCTGCAGCGCCTGTACCTGTACCACCACCTAAACCGGCGGTTACGAAGACCATGTCTGATCCCCGTAATACTTCGTACAGATCCTCAGCGGATTCTTCAGCAGCTTTCTGACCAATTTCTGGATTACCACCCGAACCTAAACCTCGAGTAGTTTTATCACCGATACGCACCCTTGTTTCTGCTTTTGAGAGCAATAACGCCTGTGCATCGGTATTGACGGCAATAAATTCAACTCCTGACATACCTTCCAGGATCATGCGATTTACTGCATTACAACCACCACCGCCAACACCAACAACTTTAATTCTTGCAAATGATTCTGATTGAAATTCCATTATCCTTCCTCCCGATAGAAGATTGCGTACATGGCCGGATTTTGTTGAAATTAAGGTGAAATCTTTTTAAGGAATTCCACGATTTTTCCAAACCAATCTGGACCACTTCCTTTCGATACAAATCGACCACCACCACGCGCAGGCATTATCGATTCGTTCATCGCCAAAGCAAAATAGAGCAAACCAACGCTGGTGGAATAGGCTGGAGAATTCAATTGATCCACCAATCCCACCAGATTTTCCGGTCGGGCTAACCGAACGGGTAAACCTAAAATTTTACTGGCCAGCGGACGGATCCCAGGTAATAAACTACTGCCACCTGTCAGCACCATACCGGCTGGTAATAAACCATCATATCCAGAACGCTTAATTTCTTGTAATACCAAATCAAAGATTTCTTCGACTCGCGCTTCAATCACATGCGAAAGATCGCGTCTGGGAATTTGTGTTGCCTGGTCATCGCCAAAGCTGCGAACTCGGAATGTTTCTTCTTCGCCGACTTCCGCTTTAATCGCATGACCATATTGTTTCTTAACTTTTTCGGCTTCGTCCATTGGCAGGCGCAAACCATGCGCAATATCGGAAGTTATGTGGTTTCCACCAACGGCGATAACCATCGTATGCCAGACATCTCCATCGATATAAATCGCAAGGTCGGTTGTCCCGCCGCCAATATCGCAGACAATCACCCCCATATTGCGTTCGGTTTCAGAGAGCACAACTTCAGCAGAAGCCAATGGATTGAGAATGAACTGGCTGACCTGAATACCTGCACCTTCAACTGCTTTTCGAATATTTTCAACAGTAGATTCTGCAGCTGTGATGATATGTGCTTCTACTTCCAGGCGATAGCCATGCATCCCGATAGGGGAGCGAATGCCATCCTGACCATCAACGATAAAACCACGTTGGATAACATGGAGAATTTCGCGATTATGCGGGATATTGACAGCCTGGGCAGCTTCCAGTGCGCGATGCATGTCACTTAAATCAATGACACCACCCGTTACTGCAGCAACGCCGCGATTATTAACAGAAGAAATTTGCGATCCGGCCAGACTGATAAATGCTTCAGATACTTCCAGACCACAGGAGCGTTGCGCTTTTTCCACAGAGCGTGCAACCGATTGGGTGGCAGCCGCTAAATCAATGATGGTTCCTTTCTTAATTCCCTGTGCGGGTTCAATTCCCACGCCAAGAATGCGTATGCCATGATCGCCTTCGATGCGACCGATCAATGTGCATACTTTGGTTGTACCTATGTCAATTCCAACTACAATTGGTTCTTCCATCTTTGATTTACTCCCGATAATAAGGTCTTAGCGCAAACTCGATACTGACCATGCTGGGATATATTCCTTCGGCTGTAAATTTTTCAACAAGTGCTTGATAAGCTATTAATTTATAATTAATATCATTTAAAGTCAACCCGACAAACACATCCCATCCCTGTTCAGCTTTCCATCCCAATCCATTATCTTGATTATATAGAATTTTTGAATCTATAGGGATTTGAGCCATGAGTTGATATGCAGCATCTATCATCACTGGATCAACCGTTTCTCCCCAGCCCTGTAATTGGGCGATGGAAAGTTGTGTTGTTCCAGAATTTTGTTCCAATAATGTGGTTGTTTCTGTATCTTGGATCGATTTCACCAGAGGGGGTGCAGAACTGGCATGAATTGTCAGTAATTCTCCGACTTCTCCACGTGGAGGAATTAGCACGCCTTCATCATCCAGCCAGTATGCCTGTTTATCTGTTTGCCAGAGCAGGACTGGTTGCCGTTCCACTGCAGAGATCTGAATCACGTTTGGCATTTCAACCGTTATTTGCAATTCCTTCAGCTCTGGAAATGCCAGGGATAAATCTTTTGTGGCTTGATTGGCATCAAACCAGATGATTGATTCGCCGGAAATTTTCATGACCGCATCCAAATCATTTGCTGAAAGACGTTGTAAACCACTGGTCTGAATTTGGTGAACTTGAAAATCTGAAGAATTGAATAATAAATAAATACCTGCCAGACAAAAGATGCCTAAGAAGAATGAAAGGAAACGCCAACCAATATTGATGGAAGATATGGCTGGTAAACGGATTGCTGCGCCAGTTGCTCCAACAGCATAGTTATATTGGCGGCGGGTGGCTTGTTTTGGAACAGAAGAATATGCGACAGCAAATGCTCCATTTCGGCTGATCATTGGCAAAGGTTTTTTAACGGGTTGTTGAACCGTTTTGGTCGTACGTTTGAGCTTATCCTCGGTCTGCTGTTTTTGTCGTTCACGAACAAGCGTGGCTCTTGAAATGCTGGATGCGTTTCTCATAAGCTTTTCCTCTGGTATTGATGGATAGAACGATTTGTTTCATTTTTTCGATCAATGGCTAATTCAATTAATCGATCAATTAAATCCGGAAACGTAACACCGCTGGCTTCCCATAATTTTGTATACATACTGATTTGCGTAAATCCCGGAATTGTGTTGAGTTCGTTGAGATAAACTTTGTTTTCATCATGATTAACCATGAAATCTACGCGTGCCATTCCTGCACAATCAATCAATCTATAGGCTTTTAGCGCGGTTTTTTGAATTTCCTCTGTCATCTCTTCGGATAATTCTGCTGGAATAATTGGTCTTGAAATGCCATTTATATATTTGTCATCGTAGCTATAGAATTCATCACCCGGTACGATTTCTCCTGGAACAGAGACGATTGGATTTTCATTTCCCAAAACGGATATTTCAATTTCAAGGGGTTTTTCTAAGCCTACTTCCACTAAAATGCGTCGGTCATATAATGCAGCGTCCAATAAGCCATCCTGGAGCTGTTGCCTGTTTCTGCATTTATTGATTCCGACCGATGATCCCATGTTGGCTGGCTTGGTGAAATAGGGGTATTGTCCCATTGTTTCAATTTTTGTTATTACTTGTGAAATATTCTCTTCGATTTCTTTACGGGTAAAAAGCAGATCTTCTACCACTGGAATCTGATTGGCTCGCATAATCTGTTTGAAGACTGCTTTATCCATGCCAACAGATGAACCCAAAACTCCCGCGCCAACAAAAGCGATTTCCGTGATTTCTAAGAGACCTTGAATGGTTCCATCTTCCCCAAATGGGCCATGCGTGACTGGGAAAATCACATCAATTTTCTCATATGGATGAAATACAATGTTTTCTCCATTTTGTTCCCGGGCATAAAGGATATGGCTGCCTGGTTCAGCAATCAATGCTGCTGGTTTTAATCCCGAGATATCATTGCGCTCGAAAGCAGATAAGACATCATTCCCAACAAACCACACACCTTCATGGGTTATACCAATTTCCACAACTTTATATTTGCGCCTGTCAATCTTGTCCAGGACTGAACGTGCTGATAGGAGAGATATTTCATGCTCTCCTGATCTTCCACCAAATAAAACGCCAACCGTTAATAGGTTCATATCGTAGACTCTCCATGGTTTGCTGTGTAATTTTCTGACATTTGATTGAACCCTACCATTTCAACCTCTAATGCAAGCTGTACATCCAATTTCTGTTTGACTGTTTTTTCTACATGCTGGACTAATTGATAAATATCCATTGCCGTAGCTTGTTCATCATTGACAAAAAAGTTGGCATGTACTTCGCTGACTTTAACCCCGCCGATTTTAAAACCTTTGAGACCCGCAGCTTCAATCAGTCTTCCTGCGTAATCTCCAGGAGGATTTTTGAACATTGAGCCCATACTTGCTCCCGGGGGTTGGGTCTGTCGGCGGTGATTACTAAATGCATTCATCCTTTCTTTTATCTTTTCTGGGTCATCATATCTGCAATTCAATGACGCTGATAAAACTACCCGTTTTCCTGGTTGGCGCTTTAGAATACTGCTACGATAACGAAATTCAAAATCATTGTTTTTCCAAACAGATTTTCCTGTTTCGTGTTGCAAGATTTCAGCCAACAAAAGATTGCTGTTCATATCACCGTCATGAGCACCAGCGTTCCCATAAACAGCCCCGCCGATTGTTCCAGGAATTGTGGAAGCCCATTCCAGACCAGAAAGGCCAGCCAGTGCCGCTTTTCGTGCCACCAAACCCAGATTCGCGCCAGATTCTGCTTGAATCATAGGTGTCTCATCAACAATATTGATCATAATATTCTTGGCTTGATTATGAATAACCACACCCTCAAAACCAGAATCACTGAATAAAATATTCGAACCAGCTCCCAAAAGGAAGTATTTCTGTTCATGTTCCCAACAGGTTTGAATTACATCAGATAATTCAATGACATTCTTTACAGATATAAACCAGGCAGCATTTCCACCAACACGTGCCGTTGAAAAATTCTTTAACGAAACCTGTTGTAGAAATCTTTTTCCGTATTTATTCTGAAGGATGTCAATTCCCTGTTGCGACATTTTTAGCATGATTTTCCTTTATGCATTTTTAAAATATTTAATTAATTTATGAACAATTTCTTTTTTGTTCTCCGTAGAACGATTCTTTTCCAAAGTGTTAGATTTTTCAAAGCTCCCCTTTTCTTTGTGATCCTTTTGAATTGACAGATATGGAAATATGTCAATTTTTTGGACTTCTGTATCTAAACTATTTTCGTATCTCATCATTGTTCTCCTTTTGGGTTAGCCTTGACTTTACGTTTTTGCTGATCTGAACTGCATCACCAGCTGAAAAAACGAGCATGACATCACCTGGTTTAAGTTGTTCAACCAGATAGTTGGAAATATCTTCGAGCGATGCGATATACCTGGCATCCGGATGATCCATTGCATCAACAACCAGCGATGCGGAAAACTCATCATTAATTTCTCTTGAGGCGTAAATTTGACTGACAATCACATGGTTTGCCTCAGAAAAAGAATTTTTAAATTCATCAAATAATGTTTGTGTGCGGGAATAGGTATGTGGCTGCCAGATCGCCCAAATCTTATTTTCAGGATATCGACTTCTCGCCGCCTGCAGGGTTGCCTTAATTTCTGTGGGGTGGTGAGCATAATCATCAATAATCGTGATTTGATTCACTTCCCCGATAATTTCGAAACGTCTGGCTGTTCCAGTAAATTCGGAAAGAGATTTTGCAGAAAATTCCAAATTTAAATCCAGTTGATGCGCAATTGCGATCGCAGCCAGAGAATTTTGAACATTGTGAAGGCCAGGCACTTTCAATTCGATCGTAACCAATTCCACGTATTTATTGCATGCGATGTAACTATATCCACCTTTTTCGTTCCTCTGAATGTTGATAGCCCGGTAATAACAATCCGGGGAGGAGCCATAGGTTATCACTGATTGGGTGGAGATCATTGGCAAGAGTTTTCGGACGCCGGGATCATCGAAACACACCAGAATTTTCCCATCTGGAAGAACTTTTTCCGAAAAAGCTCTGAAAGCTTGCAAATAATCTGAAAAAGTAGGGAAACAATCCGGATGGTCATGTTCCAGATTGGTTACAACTGCGACTGTGGGGGATAGCCCCAGGAACATGCGATCATACTCATCTGCTTCGATGACAAAGTATTTTCCCAGGCCATAACGGGCATTATTCCCCAGATCATTAGAGATACTACCGATAATATAGCTAGGATCCAATCCTGCTTTAACCAGCATAGTAGCTACCATAGCAGTTGTGGTTGTTTTTCCGTGCGTTCCAGCAATGCCAATTCCTACCTTATCGCTCATTAATTCTCCGAGAATATCTGAGCGTTTATAAACAGGTATTCTCATTTGATGAGCTGCCTGCACTTCCGGGTTTTGATCGGATATTGCTGATGAACGAATGACTAAATCTACACCGACCAGATGATCAGGAGAGTGACCTTCATAAACTGTAATTCCATTGGAAATCAGATCTCTGGCAAGATCAGAGATTTGTTGGTCAGAGCCGCTCACAATATACCCTTTCTCTTTCAACAATCGGGCTATCGCAGATAAACCGGTTCCACCGATTCCAATGAAAAATACGTGTTTTTTCATAGAAAGACCACCAAAACAAATACAAAAGCAATTGCTACGGCAAAGTAGATCGTTGGCGCACCCAGTAATTCAGGCGGCATAAAGGCAAGCAGTTCCTGGGTAACGATGCCAATCTCTGAATTCATATCCGGACTTATGATGAAAGAAAAAGGATAACTGGCATCGTCGAGGAAAAACCATAAACTTCCGAAGATCAGATATCCGTTAACTGCTCCCAGGAATAATCCTAATAAAATATCCTGAAAATGATCGCGGACAAATTTGCCTGAATTTGCAATTTTTGGAAATTTTGGCGTTTGGTACCCGAAAAAGACCAATGAACCCAGCAGAATGGTTCTTAACCAGAAAAATGATTCGGGCGAGTTAACTATCAAGGTGTCCCGAATAAATGGGACAAAGCGCTCAAGCACAGAAAGAACAAATAACGCAAGAATTACACTAAAACTTACCAATAATTCCCGAGCCCAACCACGCATTGCTCCAATTAATGCAAATAAACAAACATACATCCAAAAGATGACATCTAATGAAATCATGAACGACCACCTTTCCGGGAGGTTGGTGTTACCAGTTGAATAATGAGGGAAGCGATCTGATCAGCAGCATCTGGTTTTGATAGTGATTTCATTGCTTTGCTCATTTCCACCAATTGATCAGGTGACTTAATTAAATTAAGGATTTGTTGGGTTAATCTGGCATCCATTTCCTCATCCGGAATTAATATGGCTGCCTGATGATCAACCAGGTACTGTGCATTGGTTTTTTGATAGCGCCAGGCATATGGGTACGGGACAAGAATTGAAGGAACCCCAAAGAAAGGTAGTTCACCCAGCGTAGATGCACCACTTCTGGATATACATAAATCCGCACAGGAGAATGCAGCGGACATTTCGTCATGGAGATAGGGGTATATATGATAATTCAGCGCTAATTCAGGTGATAAGCCCTGATGGATCTTCTGAATATCAATCCAATCGTTATTTCCCGTAATATGGATGATTTGAACTTTTGAGAGTAAAACATCCAGATTTTTCAAGATAGCCTGATTGATTGAATGAGCTCCTTTACTACCTCCATAAACCAATATCACAGGCAGATTTCCATCCAAGTTGAAGACTTGCATGGCTTCATCTTTTTGATATATCTTTAATTCTTTACGGAGAGGGTATCCTGTTACCCATAATTTTTTTGTTTTTTTGAAGAAATCCTTCGAGTTTTCAGTGGTTAAGGCAATCGCATGTGCAAATTTAGAAAGAAAATTTAAGGCAAAACCGGGTTCAATATCAGGAACAAATAAAACCGATGGGGTTCTGAATCCTGCGACTGCCATCGGTGCTGCCACATATCCACCCGTATAAAAAATCACATCAGGTTTAAAATTTCTGAGGATTCGGGCAGATTTAATAACACCTTTAATGAGTTTATATATGTTTCCGGGCAGGGAACGCAAACCAATTCCATGCACACCAGCTGCTGGAATTTCTTCGTAGGGGAGGTTCAGACGCTTGATCAATTCAGCTTCCATCCCACCTTGACCACCCACCCAAAGGAAATCATTATAATTGCCTTCCATTGCTTGCAGGACGGCCAGTGCGGGGTAAACTCCTCCGCCTGTCCCGCCAGCGCAGATCAACAAGTGCACTGAATGAACTCCTTTCTTCAATCTTTTTAATTTGATTGATTCTTCCTACGCTGAGCACAAATCCAATCCCTGTAAGAATGGAGACGAGGCTTGATCCACCTAAACTGAAAAACGGAAGTGTATTTCCTCCAATCGGAACGATATTAAACAGGCTGCCGATGTTGATAAAAGCTTCGATCACAATCCATGAACTGATACCGGCAGCGATTAATCTCCCGGCAAGATCCTCACTTTCGAGTGCGATTTTAAAACCTCTCCATAACAAGAGTAGGAAAAGCAGTAAAACAACACTACTGCCTAATAACCCCAGCTCTTCTGCGATAACTGTAAAGATCGTATCGGATTGTCCAACTTCCAGACCAGTGAACTTGACGGTTCCCTGTCCTATGCCAACACCAAAAAATCCGCCATTGACAACCGATTCAATTGATCGTTTAACCTGTGTCAGGGCTAAATGGGGGTCTCTGTATCCTGTAATGAATTGTCCCCAGCGGATACTGCCAGTGGTGCTGATTTGGATAATTAAATAGAATGATAAGACAGCAAAAACACCTATAAGTACGATTTGTTTCCAATCCAGGTTCGCCAGGAACAAAATTAAACTGCTGATTAGTACAAGGGTTAATACGGCACTAAAATCAGGTTCGAGAATTAATAAAACTGCGGTTACGCCTAAAACAAAACCAATTGGGATAACCCAGAATGTTAATTTTTTGAGATTATCCTGTTTGCTTTTGATCCAGAATGAAAGATAAAGCATAATCAATACTTTGGATAATTCGGACGGTTGCACACTGCCATCAAAGAATGTTCTCGTGGAACCATGGCGGACAGAACCGATAATTAAGACCAAAAATAAAACTACCCAGGTTGCTAATAGAGCTGGTAACATGAATTTCTTCCAGACACGATAATCGATCCAGGCAATGAAAAAAGCTCCTGCTAATCCGACCAAACCAAACATTGCCTGCCTCGAAACATAGTCCCATGGTGTGGTAGGTGTTCTTGAATAAAAAGCAATCGGCATGGATGCTGAATAAAGGATTACCAATCCGAATGCGTATAAAGCAAGAACAATCAGGACCAAAGGAATATCAATGGTCTTCCAGAAAGGTATTCCCTGGTTTTGCTGGTTTGATTTTTTAGGATTTATTCGAGTTGTTGAACCCATAATTGAAACTTTTCTCCTCTCTCTTCAAAATCCTTAAATTCATCATAACTGGTTCCCCCGGGAGACAATAAAACGATATCTCCTGGCTCGGAAATTTCGTGTGCTGTTTGAACAGCCTGCTGGAGATGATTGCAGGAGTGGACAGAAAAATTAATTTTTTGAAAATTCATTCCCACAATATATTCATGAATTTTCTCTGCTGCATCCCCAAATAATATGACATGGTCAACTTTTTCATTGACAAGTTGTAGTAATTTTTCCCATGGAAGATCTTTATCTTTCCCCCCCAATAATAAAATAATCGGTTCATGAAAAGATTCGATGGCTGCCATTGCCCGTTCGGGGGCTGTGGCGATTGAATCATCAATCCATTGCACACCTTTCCAGGATCTGACCAATTCAAGTCGGTGTGGTACACCTTTGAATTCTTTGATAGCTTGTTTTACCGGTTGCGTATTAAAACCAGCAACGCTTGAAATTGCACAGGCTGCCAGGACATTGTAAATATTATGGGTGCCTTTTAAGGGAATGTCCTGAAATTTACAGATTTCTCGTGTTTGACCTTGGATGGAATCAAGAATTGATTCATCTTGAACAAAGATCCCATTTTCGTTTTCTGATAGAGGAGAAAGTCCAAAACTGACAAAATGCCCTTTTACCAGGGGTTTCAAACTTAAAGCTCCAGGATCATCCCGATTAATAATTGCATAATCAGAGGCTGACTGGTGAAGGAGAATTTGAGATTTTGCTGCTGTATACGCTTCCAATGTTTTATGACGGTCCAGGTGGTTGGGTGTTATGTTGGTTATTGCTGCGATATGGGGGGATTTTGTCATCAATTCAAGCTGAAAGCTGGATAATTCCAAAATGACAATATCGTTATTAGATATTTCCTCAACCTGACTGATCAATGGGTTCCCAATATTTCCACCTACCCAAACTTTCTGATCTGATTGAGCAGATCTTTTGGCAATATCTCCCAGTAAAGATGTAGTTGTTGTTTTTCCAGCGGATCCTGTTATTGCTATCACAGGTGCGACTACTGTTTCCATAAAAATTTGAGAATCATTGGAGAGGGGAATATTTCGTTTGGATGCTTCAGTAATCAATGGGATATCAAGCGGTACACCACCTGAAACACAGACTAGATCAATGTTTTCTAATAAATTGAAAGGATGTTGACCCATAACCCAATGAATGGGCAGATCATTTACTTGATCAATTGAGGTTTGCAATTCACTTTCTGGTCTTCCGTCGTTTAAAGATACATTGGCACCTTGAAAACAAAGGAAACGTGCCAAAGATAAACCCTGCCGGGCAGCACCAATGATTAGAACATTTTTATTCTGCCAATTTGTTTTCATATTAATGCCAATGCAATTCCAATTAATGCTGCTATTAAGCTGACCAACCAAAATCGTTGAACAACCTGGGTTTCACTCCATCCACTTAATTCAAAATGGTGGTGTAATGGAGACATTTTAAACAAACGCATTCCTCCAGTAAGTTTGAAATAGGTTACCTGTAACATCACACTTAAAGTTTCACTGAGGGGGATAATCGCAATGATCGGCAGTAATAACCATTGACCGGTCATCAGTGCCACAACGCCCAAGGTAGCGCCTAAAGCCAATGAGCCAGTATCGCCCATAAACAATTGGGCTGGATGGACATTGAACCATAAGAACCCAAAAATCGCACCAACAAGCGTGAAACAAAAGCGGGCAAGGAAGATTTGACCCTGGATCAAAGCAATCGCACCAAACGCCGTCAATGCGGTCGCTGAGATCAAACCTGCCAATCCATCCAAACCATCTGTCAGGTTAACTGCATTTGAAAAACCAACAATCGTAACAATTGCAATCGGAACATAAAATATTCCAAGTGGAATTTCTATTCGGACACCTGGCCAAAACATTTCAGGAACATCCAGAACATACTTGAGGATAATTCCGATGGCAGTAGCTATGATGATCTGGATGATAAATTTCGTTCTTGCCCGCATCCCAATTCCTTTTCGCGATTCACGGACACCTTCCCAATCATCAATCATCCCCAAAATGCTAAAAATAACCAATGTTCCCAAAGGCAAAAGAACAGATCGACCCAGAACATTAAACCCTAACAACGAGGCAGCATTAAGCAAAACAGTTAATAAAACGACTGGCGCAATAAACATGACGCCACCCATGGTGGGAGTTCCCATTTTGCTGATATGGGAATATGGTCCTTCAACCCGGATAATTTTTCCGATTTTGAAATGTCTTAACACCCTTAATAGGGGAGGACCCCAAATAACCGCCATCATGAAGCTGATTCCACTCAGCGCCAATGCCATGGGAGTTTCATTCATGCATTAACCTCCAGGGCATAAACGATTTGTTCCATGTGCAGGCCATGCGAACCTTTAATTAAAACGACTTCATTTTTTTGTAATGTGCCTTCCAAAGCTTTTATTGCTTCATCAACTGTATCGACACTTGTAATCATCGTGTTCGAAAGACCAGACCGCCTGGCTGCCATCGCAATGGTTTTTGCGCGTTCTCCAACGGTGACCAATCTTTTGACTACTTGAGCAGCTCGAACACCGACCATTTCGTGTCCTTGTTTTTCATAAAGGCCTAGTTCTAACATGTCCCCTAAGACAGCACATTTTTCTCCCTGTAATTCATCCAGTAAATTAAGGGCAGCCATGACTGAATCGGGAGATGCATTGTAAGTGTCATCTAAAATCAGAGCACCGGATGGAGTGGTTACAGCTGCTAATCTTAATTGAGTATGGCCTTGTTGTAATCCATGGACAATTTCCTGCCAGGAGAGTCCTTCTGTTAAACCGACTGCTGCAGCCCTTAAAGCAGTATGAACTGAATGCTGACCGATCAAAGGAACGCGCAGAAATAATCTTTCATTTTTATAATGCAGGCAGAAGCGAATACCTTGTAAGCCCAAACCTTCAATTTGGTCTGCCCAGAGATGTGCTTCTGGGTTCAACCCGTAGAAAAGAACTCTGGCATTGGTTTTCTCTGCCATGGGGCGAACCCAGGGATCGTCATAATTTAAGATAGCTGTTCCATTTGATGGCAAATACTCAATTAATTCAGCTTTGCCCTGTGCAATCGCTTGAATGGAACCTGCTCGTTCAGCATGAACAGTTCCAATATTTGTGATGATTCCTGTAATCGGGTCAGCTATTTCGCATAATAGTTTTATTTCACCTGGAACGTAAAAACCCATTTCCAAAACCGCACGTTGATGACTTTCGGTCATTCTTAAGATTGAAAGGGGTAATCCAATTTCATTATTCAGATTTCCAATATTTTTAACAGTTCGATATTTTTGGCTGAGAACTTCTGCAACCAATTCTTTTGTGGTTGATTTTCCAACCGAACCTGTTATACCGATAACCCGGATATTCAATTTTTTTCGCCAAAATGCTGCAATTTTTTGAAGTGTTTCCAGTGTATTACCAACTTTTATGGCGATGGGTTGATCAAAGGAAGGTAAATCTGAAGGAAGAGTACCATTCTGAACATCAACGATTGGTGCATCGGTTTCAATGTCTTTTTCAATAAGGACTGCCTGAGCACCACGCTTAAATGCTGCATCAACATATTGATGGCCATCTTGTTGTTCACCTAATAATGCAATAAACAATCCAGCTGGAATCACCTGACGTGAATCAATCGCTGCCTCGCTAATGATTTGCGGGGCAGTGGGTCTGGTATTGGTAATTGCTTCAAAAATATCGGCTAATGTCAGCATTCTATTCCTTATTGAGTACTCGCCATTTCTAATCGAATATTGTCGGGTGGTATATCCATTAATATCACCAAGTTTTCAACAATTTCTTTAAAGACAGGAGCTGCCACAACAGAACTCCAGATACTTGTTTTGGGTTTTTCTAGCCAGATATAAATGATAAATTGTGGATCATCTATCGGACCCCATCCAACAAAGGAGGCATTTGTTACACCTTTTAAATAACCAGTCCGGCCTGCTATTTCAGCAGTACCTGTTTTTCCAGCCATGCGGTATCCTTCCACATAGGCATCAGAGGATTCAAGTTCAAGGGAATTGGCCAACATCTCTGTTACTGTTTGTGCCGTTTCAGGTTTGATGGGTGTTGAAACAATTTTTGGATTGTAATATCGGATTCTTCCATCCTGTACGACTGCTTTTTGTATATGAGGAGCCATCATACGACCTTCGTTCGCTAAAGCAGAAATTGAGGTGATCATTCGAATGGGGGTTACAGAGACACCCTGACCAAATGAATGCGGACCAATCATACCTTCATACCAGCGAGGAGCGTTAGGATCGGAACCAAATGGTGTTGGATTACTGGGAGATAAAAACGGATAACTGGCTTCACCATCCATGTCGATATTTGTTTTGCGATCGATATTAAAGGCTGTCAGATATTCATAAAAAGTCTTTACAGTTGTTTGTTGTGCCATCCAAACCAGACACACATTTAATGAATGTTGCATACAGCCTGTCATATCCTGAGGACCCCAGGCTCCGTAATCCCAGTTATAAATTGTCATTCCACCGATGTTCACAACACCTGTATCAATGAATTCTGTTTCTGGTGTGATCGCACCTGAATCTAACGCCGCTGCGAGTGTAAATACTTTAAAGACTGAACCAGGCTCATAGGTTTGCATGATAGCACGATTATAAGGGGTCTGAATATCATATCCTTCAACATTTAAAGTCGGATATTCAGCCAGAATTTTCTCTGAAGATTGATTCAGGTCTGCACGCGGGGTTGTTGCCATGGCAAGAATCTCGCCTGTTTCTGGATCCATGATGATCACAGTGCCAGACGCTGATCCGGAGTCGTTTATTGATCGGTCGAGAATCTCTTCAATTCTTGCTTGAATCTCACGATCAATTGTGAGAATTACACTGGCACCATGTGGAATTTCTGGAATTTCCATAACATCGTAAGGGTTCATGGAGATATAAGTTGTGGATTCAACTGTGGAGAGAATGTTATCGTAAAACCCTTCAACACCAAAAAATCCTTGCGAACTATAGAAACCTAATAAATTGGCTGCTAAACGATTATCAGGATATGTGCGTTGCAGTCGTCCAGTCCAGCTTATTGGATACAAAGCATTATTTGTATCTTTAGCAGCAGCGATGTCTTCAACCATTTTTTCGGATGCATTTCTTGCGACCGTTGAAAAAACAGCATAATTTTCTTTCAGTGGGTCTGGTTGGTATGAAATATCAACACGTCCTTTAACATAATCTCTGTTCAATCCAGTAAGACTGGAAAGGTAACTAATAATCTCTTCCTTATTGTTTTGGTTAACCTGGTTTAAGTTAACACCAATTTCGTACACCTCGTTATTGCCAGCCAAGAGGTTTCCCCAGCGGTCATAGATATTACCTCGAACAGGTTCAAATTCTTTGGTTTTATACATTGCCTGATTTCCAACTTTTTCACTGATTTCCGTAAAAACTGGATCTGTTTGAATTTGAACCATTCGAACTACGATGGTTATAGAAAATAAAATAATTGCAATACCAACCAGATAAAAACGAATTATTCCCTGTTTCATGTTATTTGCCTTCTTGATCCAACATAATAAAAGTACCCTGGTACAACCAGTCCCAGATAGATTGAGTGAATGCCGGCGTTAAATAATTAACTGTCTGATCTCTGACTGTAGGTGGAAGTGACACTGGTTGTGGTTGCTTGCCAACATAATTTTCAATGTATAAATACTCGATATCAGCTCTTGTGGCTGGAACAAATCCCAATTCTTTCGCCCGCTTTTGCATTACAGTAGCTGAAGTTAATATCGCTAAATCGGTACGATTAGCTGAAATCGATCGAATAAGAGACTCTCTTTCAGCTTCTAAAATTCGTATCTGCACACCAGCCTGGGCTGCTTTGGAGGTAAAGTTCAGGTTCATAAAAAAAGATAACACTGCTATAACCAAAACAAGGAGAATAAATCCAAGACGTTGAATTTGGATCCTCCATGGTTTTTGTTGATGAGCTTGTGTTAATTTCTTTTTCATGTCTACCTACCGATATTATTACAATTGAACTTGCACAACTCATGCCAGATTAAGCTTTTCTGCAATTCTTAACTTAGCACTTCTTGATCGAGGGTTTTCAGACACTTCTTGTTGGGTAGCTTGAATTGGTTTTCGATTTATTTCCTTAATTGTTGCAAGATGGTTACAGGTGCAAACAGGTTGTTGTGGTGGGCAATAACAATCCTTACTTTCCAACCGAAAGATTGTTTTTACAATTCGATCTTCTAAAGAATGGAAAGAGATGATTGCCAGTCTTCCACCAGGTTTCAACAACTTTATTGCCTGTGGAATTACTGTTTCAATCGCTTGCATTTCCTGATTAACAACTATTCGTATCGCTTGAAATGTTCGGGTTGCTGGATGAATTTGACTAAAATTATTTCCATATGCTTTTTTTGTCAAACTGGCTAATTCAAATGTGGTATTGATGGGACGATTCTGGACTATCAATCTGGCAATTCTTCTTGCATTTTTTTCTTCGCCATAACGCCAGATCATATCAGCCAATTCATTTTCGGAATAATTATTGATCACATCAGCAGCATTAACAGAAGCCTGGTTACCAAACCTCATATCTAATGGAGCATCGTATTGAAATGAAAACCCTCTGTCTTTCGAGTCAAGTTGGATGGAAGATACACCTAAATCAAGAATAATTCCATCAATAAAATTCCAACCTAATTCTTGAGCAAATAAAGACATTTCAACATAAGATCCTTGAATGATGAAAGCTCGATCTTTGAATAGAGAAAGGCGCTGGTTTGCGATAACCAGCGCCTGGGGATCCAGGTCTAAGCCAAGTAAATTTCCATGCGGATTTGAGGCATCTAATATTCCCCAGGCATGCCCTCCAGCTCCCAATGTTCCATCAATATAAAGGCCACCAGAGTAGGGTGCAAGCGCTTTTATTATTTCATGGTAAAGTACTGGGGTATGAGGAAAGGCTGATTGTGGATCGGACATGATTACAATGATAAGTCCAAGGTTGCATAACGTTCATTATTTGCATCACTACCAACAAGCTTTTCTGTATGATCCTGCCAGAGGGTTGGAGACCAGATTTCAAAATAACTTCCATTTCCCAAAATTACTGCTTCTCCATCGAGAATTGCGTGAGTTCGTAAAATTTGAGGAATAAGTATTCGTCCAGCTTTGTCACATTCAACCGCAAAAGCATTGGCAAACATTAATCGTCTCAATTCTCGGGCAGTGGGGTCAGCCATGTTCATACTGGTGACACGTTCAAAAAGGGCCTGAAAAACTTTGTTTGTCAAAACCATCAGATTCTGATCAAAACCTTTTGTGACATAGGCTCCTTCAGATACTAATTCACGATACTTTACGGGTATCGTCATTCTGCCTTTTGTATCTAATGTGTGTGCGTATGTACCAAGGAACATAAGTTCTACAACTCCTATAATCGCAGAACGCCGGCATCCCGGCGCTCCACTTTCTCCCACTTATCTCCACAATTATCCACATTTTAGCGGATTTTGATTTCAAATGCAAGCATTTTTAGAATATTGGTTACATTTAATTGAATTTTGTAAGGTGGATGATAATAATTAGGCTTTTTTTTATGAATTTCACAATTTTTATCCGATATTTTCAACAAAAAACGGTATCTTTTCAAAAAATTGGGGTTCCCAACCTCGTTTTATTGAAAAGGTACAAAAAATGTTTCTTGGATATAATCACCAGTGAATTTAAAGAAAAATTTTTGAAAAGAGAACCTATGATTCCAAAAAATGGTTGCATTATCATCCCTGCTTTCAATGAAGAAAAATATATTTCAAATGTAGTTAATTTATCAACCCAATTCTTACCAACCTTAGTAATTGATGACGGTTCAAAAGACACTACGGCAATCATTGCAGAGAAAAATGGTGCTCGTGTTTTTATTCAAAATCCAAATCAAGGAAAAGGTGCAGCTTTACAAAGAGGATTTAAGGAAGCACTTCAAATGAATTATGATTTTTCAATAACTATCGATGCGGATGGACAGCATGATGTCCATGAGGTTCATAAATTTCTTTTATTGTATGAAAAAGAGTCACCGGACTTAATCATTGGTTTTCGTGATTTTTCATTAATGCCATTTTCGAGGAAATTGGCAAATTCTATTGGAAAATGGGCTTTTTCCTGGGCGATGGGTATGCGGATACTGGATAATCAATCAGGATATCGATTATTAAGTAAACGATTGATGGAAAATGTTTTACAAAGTGATGAAGTTGGTTTTGAATTCGAGGTAGAGGTGATTGTTACCTGTCTCAAATCAGGATTATCGATTGGCTGGGTACCAATAGAGACCATTTATGGAGATGAGAAAAGCCACATTAAACCCTTAAACCATATCAAAAATTTTTTTAGAATTGTTTTACAAACGAGAAAACGGATGAGAGAAAAAAAGAGTAATTTATGAAAAACAATAATTACTCTTTTTTTGAGTCTTTTTTTATCTAAGTGGTCATGGTGTTTTTTGTACGCATCATTGTCAAAAACAACCGCCAATCCTATTTATTGTTTCTTGTGGGAATTTAATCTTTTAACTCTCCTCAGGCATGATGATTAACAATAGAAGATAAATCAAAAATGTGCCTGGATATAAAAAGAAGAAACTTAATGTAAATAAAATTCTTACGACAGTCGCATCCACATTAAAATAATTTCCTAAACCACTACAAACACCACCAACCATTCTATTTTCTTTGGGTCTTGCTAATTTTTTCTCATCCATTATATTCACCATCCTATTCATTTTAACTATATACGCAGATAATCGGATTTTCGTTTCAAAATTAAGAAAAAATCATTCATATAGGCGTGAGACCGCTAAGCATAATGACATTTGAAATTTTCGTTTTTAGTAATCGAATAAAAAGCTCACAGGAAAAAAATGAATAGATTTAACGGAGATCCAATCAAACCACTACTTCACCTGAATTGATTTTTTTAGGTGTGGTGAATCAAATCACTGCTGGATTAATATTATGAAAAAAAGTCAAAATCCATGTTTTCTCTAAAGATATCACTTACCGGATTTGAGTTTATTAATCTACGGTCAGGGTTTTGCTTAAATTACGAGGGAAATCCGGATCAAATCCTCGTTGAATACTCATGTAATAGGAGAGTAATTGGAGTGGCACAATTGATATGATTGATGCAATTTCTGGTGTGGGTTGTGAGATTGTGATGGTATGTTGGGCGTTGGTCTTTAGTCTATTATCCTCAGGCCCAATAACAATTGCCCTCGCTCCCCGACAGGTAACTTCATTTATTCCAGAAATAATCAAAGGAATATCTTCTGCGATTGTGGTAAAGAGAATTGGATAGTCCTGAGTTACCGCTGCAAGCGGTCCGTGTTTAAATTCAGTGGAAAGCATCCCTTCGCAATGTGCATATGTAATCTCTTTTAATTTTAAGGCACCTTCCAATGCAATTGGGAAGGTAATTCCATAACCCAAACTGTAAAGATCATTCCATTTTTCCAGATACGGAAGGACTTCGAGAACCTGGTCTTTTGTATCATCAATTGTTGATTGCATAAAACCAGGAATTTTTTCCAAATCCGAAATATCAAGATTCGCCATTTTATATGCAAGATATAAGAAAGCGACGAGTTGATTGGTAAATGTTTTTGTTGCAGGTACACTGATTTCGTATCCACAAGCGAGTGGCAACCACTGTTCAGATAATTTGGTTAGTGTTGAACCAACAACATTTAATAATGAAAAGACCCGCATACCTTTTTGTTTTGCAATTTCTACAGCATTTAACACATCTTTAGTCTCACCACTTTGACTCACGAATATACCGACATCTTCTGATCCAATGGAACGATTGTATTGTGCTATAAATTGTGTTGCTGCGACGGGTATCGTTATTCTGCCAGAAATTCTGTTGAAATAAACAGAACCGGTTACACACGCATTGAAACTTGTTCCACAGCCAATAAAGAAAATATTTCTTGCATTTTTTAATGCCTCAACAGTTATCTCAACAGCAGAGGAATTGTTCAATAATTGGATTAATTCTTTTGCCACTTTAGGTTGTTCATGGATTTCTTTGAGCATAAAATGCTCAAATCCACCTTTTTGTGCGACTTCCATTGTATCATCCACTGTTTCCAAAGAACGCTCTATTGGAGTTCCATCTGAAACCGAGAAAATTTTATATTGATCAGCGGAGAGTTCAATAATTTCACCGTCATTCATAAATACAACATTTTTGGTGAGGGGTAGAATGGAAGGTAAATCCGAGGATATACATGTGAAATCGTCACCAATCCCAGCGACCAATCCGGATCCTTTTTTGAAAGCATATAATTTATCATCATCTGCCTTCGTTATCACAAATGCGTAATCGCCTTTTAGTACATCATACGCTTTTCGGATCGCTTCTAACATCGAGTAACCTTGTTTCGTAAACCGTTCAACTGCATGCACACAGCTTTCCCCATCATTCGTCGATCTGACGATCATCCCTTCAGAGATGAATTCTTCTCTCAATTCTGCATTGTTTACTACATTTCCATTATGTGCACCAACCATTAAACCTTTGGAGTCTAAATGAGGTTGAGAATTTACTAATGATGGTTCTCCAAATGTTGCCCACCTTAATTGAAGAATTGCTCTTTGTCCAATCATCTCTTTAAAATTGTATTTTTCAGCGACACTATTTACTTTTCCTGCATCTTTTCGCAGGTCAATCACACCATTCTCAAGAATTGTAGCTATACCAACAGAATCATATCCACGATAAGATAAGCGCAAGCCAGCATCAATTAACGTAGGTCCTAATAGCCGGTCCTGTTTGTAGACAATTCCAAATATTCCACACATAATGGGTCCTCATTTAAGCGATGATAATGATTATAGAGTTTTCTTAAGAACCCTCATATATGTTATTTGTCATTGAAGGTTCAAATATCATATGGAATTTTAGATTGCATTCTTCATAAAAAAGCTGCTAGTATAGTCAGCAGCGACGAACTATCCGAATATTATTTTGGTTTTGCGATTACAGACCAGCGATTTTCATTATCCTCACGGAACAGGATAACTACCAAAGATGGTTCAGTATCGGAAAGGATCCTGACATTGTCCCGGGAAATCTGTAGAATCTCTTCAACCTGATAAATAATTATATCGTTATTGTTCATGTAAATACTGATTTCATCTTCGCTGGTGAGAGATTGAATGACTGCTTCTGTTTGATTTGACCAGGGAATGGCAACAACTTTTCGTAATTTTGTATTAGCTAACCACTCTGCAGTTTGTGGTTCCCATTTATTGTCTTTAATTTCACCTCTTTGTAAAAAGAAGAACCAACCACCTGGAAGTTGTAAACCTGTGGGATAAATTAAATCAGTGTCTGAAGCTTCAATGGCAGGTGGGGGGCTTGCTATATTTCTGTTATTAACTCTCCATTGTGTAATTACCAAAACGATCGATACAATAACAGCTAAACTAATCAGAAAACTTAAGAAAATTAGGAATCTTTCTGCAATACTCAGTGATGAAAACCAATTTTTGAATGTATCAATATTTCTTGGCAGCCATTTTTTCTTAGATTGATTTTCAGTTTCCTCGTTCCATGCATCCTGGTCAAATTCGTCGATGAACGATCTTCGAAGGTTTTCAACTGATTCATCTTCTTCTTCGGTCAGACCATCATCCGATCCCTGGATAATTTCCTCATCAATAATGGTGTCATCAAGCATTTCTACCAAATTTTCATTAGTGCCATCACCAAGAAGAGGATATTCTGATTTTTCTTTTCCTTCGACTCCCTCCATATTATTGATGAAATCATCAAAAGACTGCTCATTATTAAGATCAAAAATTCTTTGTTCATTACCAGATTCGTCATCATCTGTAGATTCCAGAACATCTTTCCAGGAAGTAGATGATAACATTGATTCATTTTCAAACATGTTACCAAGAGGATCGATATCATTAATAGTCTGATCCAGATCATCTTCGTTTAGTGTCAACTTGTTGAGATTAGTAAGGAAATCATCTGAAGAAAGAGAATCATTGTCATTTATAAATGGATTGACTGCTTTATTTGCGTTATCAATCTCATGTTCTATTTCCTTGATCAATTCTGATCCATCTAATTCATCATCAAATGTTTTAAAAACATTTTTTGCTTCATCCCTGTTGGATGACAAATCTTGATATAGAGGATCATCCTCCAAAGAAGATGTTATTTTGTTCAAAAAATCTTCATTAATTTGACTATTGGCTTCAATGAATTCAGTATCATTTTCTATATCGTCAATGGTATCGATTCGCTTTTTCGGAAAATCTTGTGATTTATTATCTTCGAAATCTTCAAAATTTGGAATTGGTGCAAAGGGAACAGAACTGGATTTCCGTAAATTTTCAAATTCTTCAGGTTCAATATTTTCTGTTTGCTTATTGATTTGGTCTAATCGTTGGTCTAAGAAGTCTTCTTTGTCATCATCATTAATAAATGGGGATACTTCTTGATCTAAAACGCCTAATCTATCAAGATAATCATCTTCTGTACCGTCAGAATCAGATCCATTCGATTCATTTTCAAATTCCACATCATTTTCTTCAATTGGTTCATCACTCATTGAAAAATCTGAAGCTAATCTCTTTATTTCATCCAAACGATCATCTACATTTTTTGAAAAATTCTTGTTTAACTCATCGGTTTTCGAACCAGAATCATTTTCCAAAATTTCAGGTTTCTCATTTTCATTTAGCTTCTTATTTTCTTTATCTGTTTTCTTCTTCATAAAATTTCCTGATTTTACGGAAGTAACCCGGGTAGTTCAGGTGGAGGAATCCGTAAGATTGTAAAAAGTTCTCCACTTTCAGGGATTCGTAATTGTGAAGATTGATAAATTTCGATAACGGTTATTTTGACATCTGAGTCTTTAAACTGGTTTTCGTATTCAATAATTGCTTCACCATTCTTTACTGTTACTGTTTTCGTTGTTCCATTCGAAAATTCCACCAGAATATTGGCATTGTTTACCAGTTCGTCTTTATCCATGACGAAATTCATATTCGTGTCGATATAAAGATACACATTGATCTTACCACTGGAAAGATAGGTTTGTGGTGTTGGAGTTTGAGTAGGTGTGGGAGTTGGAGGCAATTGGACAAGGTTGCTTTGACCGGATGGCACAAGTTGTTCTGGGGCGAGTGTAGGTTGAGGAGCGTAGTATAGCTGGAAGTTAGTTAAATTGTCCCAAACCGAATCAACATACGATCGCGCATCCGGACAAACAAGATTTGCTGATACATTTGCCCAATTTGGTTCCAATCCTTTTCGCTTCACTTCCTCAAGACTATTTTCCAAACAGTAATATCCACCGTGATAGGATAAAATTGTAAATTTCCACATATCGGTGATTGTTGGCTTCAGCTCCAAATTTTTGACAATATAATTAGCTTGAGAGCAATTTGATTTTATGACTTGACCTGTGATGGCGATGGATTGTTCAGCAATTGCCAGATTTACCATGTTTTCACAGGCAGGACAATATGCATCTATTGATTGGATCAACCCACCTCGTAACATTGCCTGTTCAAATGCATTCATACTGACAAATGACTTATCACAATCAAATAAAAGTCCAGAACAAATCTGGTTCTTCAAGTCTTCATTCCATCGAAGTGCAACATCAGCACCTAATTCATTGATTTGAGTAAAACCATATTCTTCGTATATATATCTTGCATTTTCTGGCCAGAATTGAGATTCCTGTTTAATAATACTTTTAATAAAGATGGGAGGAATCCCTGCTTCTCTCGCAGAAGACCAAATAATTGGATCAAATCGGTTCTGCCAGGCGTACATAGCATCCTCAACCACTTCAAGACCACAAGCATTTGGTGCTCCATTTGCAAATAAGCCACCATTTGGACATGTGGATGCATCAACAAACCTGTGTAAGATTAATTTTCCTGCCAAATAATGTAATTTATCAAATGTTGCTAAAATGTCGGGTGATTCAGGGAAAACAACCCAGGCGGGAGATTCCCCAAACGCTGTTTCTCGCCAAATCTCCCGGCAGGAATCTGTGAACCCTAATAGTTGATCTATTGAGGTAACCCGAACATTATAAAAATTATTGCTGACATAGATTCTTACTATCGCAGTTATTACTTTTGTTTGATCACCAAAACTGCTCTCAGCCCAAAAACGAATCTGAGAATCGTATAACAAAGGTACGATACATTGATCAGAAAAGCATTCAAACGGCGCGTCATTGACTGTGCCAGCAATTCTGGTAATTTGGTATTCGGAATATGGTTCGATAGCTTTAATAATTACGTATGGGGCATTGACGGGTAAACCTGGGGCATTAATATTGATTATCATCTCCGGAATAGTAACTTTTGTTACAAGTGTTACTTCTTCTGAAGATACAAATACCCAATAGGTGTCCAGAAATAATTGGTTGATGTTTATGGGAGTAGCAGTAGGTTGAGGAGTGGGAGTGCCTGTGACAATAACTGTTGGAGTTGGAAAAAGATTCATCCATGCTTCGTTACAGCCAGCCAGTGTTTCTTGACCGGTCGGAAAGCCTTCATGATTGATGACCACTGTACAAACTGGTATTCCAGTTCTTGTTACCAATCGCCAGGTGTATTGGGTAAAAGTGTTCTCGATTATTTTTACTCTCTCAGGGATATCTTCTTCCTGAGCTGATACATTAATTGATGAATAAATAAAAATAAAGATGAAGATTGTTGCTAGAATAAAAAATTTTGAAAAATTCTTCATCAACAATTGCCCGCCCAACCAATTAAATATAAAAAAATGCCCTGAATTTATTTATTATATCCTTTTTCATCATAATGGCAATAAAATTATTTGAGTAAATGAGAGATTCTACTTTATGATAGATATTATTTTTATTTCAATGATAAAACAACAATTCTTCAAACTAAAAAAAAGGTAGTAAAATTTGTGATGCAAAAAAACTGGAAATGCACAGACATTAAATTCTATGATGTTATCTCAAAACGGAGCAATACTTATGAATAATTCGGTAAAATCCTTGATGCTCACAGTATTAATCATGTCGATCATTCTTAGTGCATGTAATGATCTCAATCCTTCCATGGATTTTAATGAATTACAACCTACAAACACTATTGAAACGACAACAATAGAAGTTGTGGAACCATCACCATTACCTACATTAATACCGACTGAAACCGCTATTCCACCAACACCGACGATTGAACCCACACTGGTACCCACAGAAGAAAGTGATCCAAACTTCAGAATTTCTAAAAAAGATTTAACTGAAGAGATATTTGTTCCTGCTGGTGAATTTATTATGGGAACCAAGGATACAGACGCACAACATACTTTAGATAATGGAGTAGCATATCCAGAAGTTCCTATGCATACTGTTTACCTGGATGGCTATTGGATTGATAAATACGAAGTGACAAACGGACGTTATGCTTTGTGCGTGGAAGATGGAGCTTGTCAACCACCGCATATCAATAGCTCTAATACGCGTCAAGAATATTATGGAAATCCGGAATACAATGATTATCCGGTAATGATGGTAGATTGGTGGCAGGCAAATCAATTTTGTGAATGGGCGGGGAAAAGACTTCCAACGGAAGCTGAATGGGAAAAAGCAGCTCGTGGAACTGATGGACAAAGATATCCCTGGGGAAATGATCCGATCTCAAACGACAAAGCCAATTTCTGTGATATTAATTGTCCGAAGGAGCATGCCAATCCTAGTTTTGATGATGGATTTGCTGATACAGCCCCGGTGGGAAGTTTCCCCAATGGAGCAAGTCCTTATGGAGTAATGGATATGTCGGGAAATGTCTGGGAGTGGACCAGCTCCATTCCTATGTTGTATCCTTACAATCCGGATGATGGTCGTGAAGCAGATGATGGTTATTATTATATATGGCGTGGTGGACCCTGGAGTAATGGCACCTGGTGGATACGATCTTCATTGCGGTATAAATCAGTTCCCAAATATTGGTATAACAATCTTGGTTTCCGTTGCGCTTCAACGGATTAAGAAATCAAATTTTCACTTAAACACACAATTTTCTTTATGAATCCCAAAAAGACTCAGACTTGGATTGAGTCTTTTTGGATTAATGATCTTTTACTTTTACCGAATAAAGGTTTCTAAACAAACATCTATCATCTAAAACCATAAATTTGTAATACAATATTATTGAAGAAAGAATATGACTTCTTAGTATATTCTTATGAATTTGATGGCATTTAATATTTAGATAGATTTCATTCTTTGAATAGAGGCAAAATTATGTCCGAATTTTCCCGTTTTGAAATTTACATGTTGATTAATCAGAAAAATCCTTTATGGATGAGTGATGTTGATTTAAGTGGAGCGGTATTAAGAGGAGTTGATTTATCTTCCTCAATTTTATACAATGCTAATTTAAGTGGAGCAGATCTTCGAGGTGCAAATTTATCGGATGGAAAAATGGGTGGATGCAATTTTGAGAATTCGAATTTAATTGGCGCTGATCTTCGCAGATCAAATTTTCGGGGAGCAATCTTTCGGAATGCTGATTTGCGCGAAGCGAATTTAGCAGAAGCCGATTTGTCCGAATCAGATTTATCCGGTTCAAATTTGATTGATGCAAATTTAGGGGGGGTTGATCTTACAAATGCTAACCTCACAGATGCTGATTTGACAGGCTCTAATATTCCAGATCACAAAATACTGCGGGCAAAGTCACTTTCTGGAGCTATTATGCCAGATGGTTCAACGCATGAGTAATACAAATAAAGAGAAAAATACGTAATTAAAAATGAAGTTTGTCAAGTGCATCTACTCTGGCAATCTCTTATAATAATCTTATCAAAATTAAATCAATTTAAAAGGAAGTAGGAATGAAAAAACATAATTTTAATCCTGGACCATCCATATTGCCCCAAATCGCAATTGATCAAACAGCAGAAGCTGTGAAGAATTTTGCCGGAACTGGTTTATCTCTGCTTGAAGTATCCCATCGTAGTAAGGAAGTTGATGCAGTAAACGAAGAGGCTATGGCATTATTCAAAGAATTATTGGATATTCCAGAAGGGTATAAAGTATTATTTTTAGGCGGTGGAGCCAGCACCCAGTTTTTCACCATACCGTATAACCTGCTTGAAACAAAAGCAGCCTATTTAGTAACAGGCAGCTGGGCTGAAAAAGCAACTAAAGAAGCGAAATTATTTGGTGAGGTAGTAGTTGTTGCATCATCAAAAGAAAAGAATTTCACCTATATTCCGCGCGGATACAATGTCCCAACTGATGTGGATTATTTCCATATTACAACCAACAACACGATTTATGGAACCGAAATTAAAGAGGATTTGAACTCTCCTGTGCCATTGATAGCCGATATGTCATCAGATATTTTTAGTCGACCAATGGATGTGTCTAAATATGGTCTGGTTTATGGTGGTGCTCAGAAAAACCTAGCACCAGCTGGACTGACTTTTGTGATTGTCAAAGAAGAATTATTAGGCAAGGTAAGTCGACCTTTACCAACCATGGTTGATTATCGAACCCATATTAAAAGTAGTTCAATGTTTAATACACCACCAGTGTTCGCGATCTTTACAGCCCTCCAGACATTGAAATGGTTAAAAGGTTTGGGTGGATTGGCTGCGATTGAAAAAATTAATCAGGAAAAAGCAAAATTGCTTTATGAGGAAATTGACCGCAATAAACTATTTGTCGCAACTGTTCCAGAAGAACGAGATCGTTCTTTGATGAATGTCTGTTTTGTTATGACCGAGGACTATAAAGATCTTGAAAAAGAATTCCAGACATTCTCCGGTGAACACGGGATGGTTGGTGTTAAAGGTCATCGTGATGTAGGTGGCTTCCGCGCATCCTTATACAACGCCATGCCTGTCGAGAGTGTAAAAGCATTGGTAAGCTGCATGCAAGATTTTGAAAAATTGCATTAATTATTCAAAAAGATTGGATGGAAAAAATGACAAAAGTATTATTAGCAACTGAAAAACCATTTGCTGCTGAGGCTGTTGGATTTATTAAGGAAATTGCATCCCAGGCAGGATATGAAATCTTATTATTAGAAAAATATTCTGAAAAATCTGATTTGCTGAAAGCAGTCGAGGATGTAGATGCTGTCATTATCCGTAGTGATATCGTTGATGCTGAAGTTCTCGCCGCTGCTAAGAAGCTAAAAATTGTGGTGCGTGCTGGTGCTGGGTATGACAATATCGACCTTGTTGCTGCTACCAAACACAATGTAGTTGCCATGAATACCCCAGGCCAGAATTCCAACGCGGTTGCTGAATTGGCGATTGGCATGATGATATTCCAGGCAAGAAAGCAATTTAATGGGAAATCAGGTTCTGAACTTAAAGGAAAGACATTGGGTCTTCATGCCTATGGTAATGTTGGAAAAAGTGTTGCATCCATAGCCAAAGGTTTTGGAATGCAGGTGTTTGCATTTGACCCCTATATTCCTCATGAACAAATCGAGGCAGATGGCGTGAATTGGGTTGCAACAGCGGATGAGTTATATTCGAAATCTCAATACGTTTCCTTACACATTCCTGCAAATGCTGAGACCAGGAATTCAATTAACTATCAATACCTTTCTAGTATGCCAAAACCTGCCACACTGGTAAATACAGCTCGAAAAGAAGTCGTAAATGAAGAAGACTTGTTAAAGGTTTTTGTCGACCGTCCAGATTTTTCTTACCTTTCAGACGTCGAACCAGCTTGCGCTGCTGAAATAAAAGAGAAATTTAGTGGCCGCTTTTTCTTTACACCAAAGAAAATGGGCGCACAGACTGAAGAAGCGAATGTTAATGCTGGGTTGGCAGCCATCAGACAAATCGTTGATTTCTTTGAAAAAGGTGACGTAAGCTTCCAGGTAAATAAATAATCCTCAGAAACAAAGAAGATGAAAACCGGTGCAAGCCGGTTTTCTTTTTAACAGGTTATGCTGATTTTTGCACTAATTCAAAATCTCCTTATACTCAAAAATAATAATGGTAGTTGAAGGAAAATGATATGAATGAAAAAATTGTTGTTGGTGGTGGATGTTTCTGGTGCCTGGATCCAATCTTTTCCCAATTAAAAGGTGTCAATAAAGTTGTTGTTGGCTATGCTGGAGGAACAGTTCCTTCACCGAGTTATGAGCAAATTTGTACTGGTAAAACAGGGCATGCTGAAGTAATAGAAATCACGTTTGATTCATACCTGCTTTCATTAACTAATTTACTTGAGATATTTTTTCAATTTCATGACCCAACAACACTGAACCGGCAGGGAGCAGACGTTGGAACTCAGTATCGTTCGATTATTCTGGCGAATGATGAAACGCAATTGACAGCTGTTCAGAAATTTGTTGATGAATTAGACAAATCAAAGATTTGGAAAAATCCAATTGTGACACAAGTTGAAATATTAACAGATTTTTTTCCTGCAGAGGAATATCACCAAAACTACTTTGAAAAGAATCCATGGGCGGGTTATTGTCAGGTAGTGATCAATCCAAAAGTAAAGAAATTTAAGGAAAAATTTGCTGCTCAAATGAAGAAATAAACTGAATTTAGATTTCCTTTTTTTTAATTTTCAATCATCATTAAAAATCCATTTTGGATTGTAAATTAAACCTTCCACAGGTTCTGTTTTGTGTCAGGTTCTGTTTTGGAGATTTTATGCAGCTTAGGTGATATAATCCCCACAATTACCAGTTTGGAAAATCATTTTCATCAGGAAATCCCATGAAATCAATTCAATTTCAGAACTATGATTCAGTTTTACTTGAAAATCAACAAATCCAGTTGATCATTTCGCGTTCCATCGGTCCTCGTATTCTTGGTTTAAATTTCCATGGGAAACAAAATCTCTTAGCGGAATTACCCAATTTTACAACACCATTACCCGATGGAAATTCGTATCATTTTTATGGGGGTCATCGTTTGTGGATGGCTCCTGAGAATATTTCATTGACCTATGAGTTGGATGATCAACCTGTCGAAATTATCTCAGATGGGGATAGCATCCTCATTTCAAAGCATGTTGAATTAAAAACAGGCATCGAAAAGTCAATTCGAGTGAGACTTGATAAGGATAAACCTGTTATTACACTTGAACATCAATTGAAGAATTGCGGAAATAATACTTTGGTTGGTGCTCCCTGGGCAATAACTCAACTCAAAACAGGCGGAATCGCTATTCTGCCACAGGCAAAAGAGGACACCGGTCTATTGCCAAATCGTTCATTGGTGATCTGGCCATATACTGACATGTCAAATCCAAGAGTTCGTTGGGGAAATGATTTCATTTTATTGGAGGCCAGTGTGGATTCTCCTTTTAAAGTAGGTTTCCCTAATCCTCGTGGTTGGTTGGCATATTGGCTGGATGGAGACCTGTTCGTAAAACGGGCTACGTATGATCCGACGGTTCTCTATTATGATCAAGATAGCTCGAGCGAATGTTACTGTGGTTCGCGCTTCATCGAATTGGAGACGCTCGGACCAATTACAACGATAGCCTGTGGTGAATCAATTTTGCATGTAGAAACCTGGGAATTGTACACAGATATTGAACGACCACGAGATGAAGCAGAGGTGGCAAAGATGATTGAAAGATTGGGAATAGATTAGTGGTAGTCAATCCCTGTTTTTATATTGGTTCTAATATTTTCATGATTTGTTAATTGTCAAAAAGAGTTTTATCCCTGAATTTCCATCATAATTTTTGGCCGGTATTGCAGTGCTTCTGCCAGATGATTAGGAGCAATTTCATCACTGCAAGCCAGATCAGCAATGGTGCGGGCAAGTTTTAACACACGATGAAAAGCACGGGCTGAGAGTTGTAGTTGACGCATCGCTGCTCGCATGAGGGTTTCTCCTGCTTCATCCACCTTACAGAATTTGCGAATTTCTCCCACGCCCATATCTGCGTTGGCTGTCATGCCGAGTTTATGATTGTTTTGGGGTTCATTCCCATTTTCTGAGAAACGGTTAATCTGGCGTTGACGAGCTGCTTCCACCCTCTCCCGAATCAGCGCAGAGGATTCGCCCAGCCGCTGGTTGGTCAATTTATCATATTCCACCCTTGGTACTTCGACATGGATATCAAACCGATCCAATAATGGGCCAGAAATTCTTTTTTGATATTTGCTCACCATACCAAGCGCACAGGTACATGCTTTGACCGGGTCCCCATAATATCCACACGGGCATGGATTCATAGCACCAATCAATTGGAAATTCGCCGGGAAGGTGAGGGATCCCTGTGCACGGCTGATGGTGACGACTTTGTCTTCCATGGGTTGTCGCATCACTTCGAGGACGCGTGATCCAAATTCAGGCAATTCATCCAGGAAAAGCACACCACGATGAGCCAGAGAAATTTCACCAGGATGCGGCCAGTTTCCACCTCCGACAAGTCCAGCATGGCTGATCGTATGGTGCGGTGAGCGGAAGGGTCTTGTTCGCATCAATGGTATGTCAGCTGGAAGCTGGTCAGCCACTGAATAGATACGGGTGACATCCAGCGCTTCATCGATGGTCATATTTGGCATGATCGAAGGTAAAGCACGTGCCATCAGGGTTTTTCCTGATCCGGGCGGACCGATAAGCATTACATTGTGCCCTCCAGCTGCAGCTACTTCCAGTGCTCGTTTGACATGCTCCTGCCCTTTGATTTCCTGAAAATCGGTTTGAAAACGCAAACTGGAGTCATCATTAACGAATGATGGCTTTGGAATTTCAATTTCAACTTCTCCCTGCAACCAGGATGCCAATTGACTTAATGAGTCGACTGCAATAATTTCCAGATCAGGAATTAAGGAAGCTTCCAATGCATCGATTTTTGGGACAATTATTCTCTGAAATCCTTCCTGCCTTGCCAATGCCGCCATGGGCAGGATTCCACGAACATGTCGTAAAGTCCCATCCAGAGATAATTCACCGACGACCAGGCTTTTCTCTAATTTCATGGGATTAATTTGCCGGCTGGCCGCCAGAACGCCTACCGCAATGGGTAGATCGTAAGCCGGCCCTTCTTTTCGAACATCTGCTGGAGCCAGGTTGATGGTTACCCTTTTGCGGGGAAACATGAAGCCACTGTTTTTAATAGCAGACTGAACACGTTCACGGCTTTCCTGAACCGCTGCGTCGGGTAGCCCTACAATCAATACCTTTGATTGGCCATTGCTTGAGTCTACTTCTACTTCGATGACGACGCCATCGAGACCAATGACGCCACAAGAAAAAACGCGTGCAAGCATTAGACAAGTTTAGGAGAGGTAAGAAAATCTGTCAATTCAAAATGACAAGAAATTTTTGAATTATTCCTTCAGGATAGCTTCAATTTGCTCGATCTCATTTTGAGATAAGTCCCACTCGCTGGCAGCAGCGTTTTGATTGACATGTTCCAGTTTGGTTGCGCCTGAAATGACAGATGCGACCTGCGGTTGAGCCAGAAGCCAGGCGATAGCCAGTTCATTCATTTGATGTCCATGATCCGAGGCAAATATTCTTAAATTTTCCAAAAATGCAAAATTCTTGTCAGTCATATAATTCTGGACATATTCGCTGCTTTCACCCCGCGATCCAGCTGGAGCCGGTTTTCCTTTTTGATATTTTCCGGTCAGGAATCCACCCGCAAGCGGAAAATAGGGGATCAAAGCTACATTTTCTGATTGACAGAAGGGGATTACTTCTTTTTCAAGATCCCTTTCAAACATATGATAATGAGATTGTATGGCTGCAAAGGCACTCCAGCCTTTGAATTCAGCCAGTAAATTTGATTTTGCCAATTGCCAGGCTGCGAAATCGGATGCGCCAATATAACGAACTTTTCCCGTCCGAACCAGATCATCCAGAGTGCGCAATGTTTCTTCAATGGGGGTGTCGGCATCCCAACGATGGATATAGTACAAATCTATGTGATCACTTTGCAATCGACTAAGACTGGCTTCCACCGCATTGTAGATGTGGTAACGTGAGGCACCGCGATCATTGATGCCATCTCTCGTTGGAAAATAAAATTTAGTGGCAAGAAAGAAGCGATCCCATTTCCCTTTGAGGGCATTTCCTAAAACAATTTCTGAGTTTCCATCCTGGTAAGCATTAGCTGTATCTAAATGGTTAATTCCTAAATCCAGGGCACAATCAATGATTTTATTTACCTCTGATTGAGGTGTTTTTTCCGATCCAAATCGATTGGTACCAATTCCTACGACCGAAACTTTGACGCCTGTATTTCCAAGATTGCGATAATTCATTGTTGGCTCCGTGATAGTGGAAATTAATCTATTTTTCCATTATCGTTATTTTTTTCGGGATGTTGATCCAATTTTCCTTTTCCTAATTGCTGCGACCTTTCATAAGCCGCCCAAATTGCTCTTGAGATGGCAGTTCTGAATCCAGCTTTTTCCAAATAATACAAAGCTGCTGCTGAAGTACCACCGGGGGATGTGACCTTGTTCCTTAGGTCGGCCACATGTACTGATTGGCTTTCATAATAATCAACAGATCCACGAATAGTTTCAATTACCAGTTGTTCGGCGATATGCCGCGAGAATCCCAGGTGAACGGCAGCATCCATAAACGCTTCCATAAATAAATAAACATACATAGGTCCAGTGCCGGAGATTCCCGTCGCCATATCAAGATAATATTCTTCATCGACTTGAATATCCTCGCCCAATGCCCGTAACATTAATTTTGATTTTTCCAATTGATTGGTGGAAACAGTCGGGGAGGCGAACCAGACTGTTATCCCTTTACCGATTTGACCCGGTGTATTCGGCATCGTTCGGATGATTGAATCATGCGCTAGTCCCTTGGAGATCTTCTCAATGGATGCCCCTGCGATAATGCTGATGACGACAGCTTTGCTCGGGATATAACCGGCGAGTTCGTAAAGCACTTTTTCCAATCGTTGCGGTTTTACTGCCAGAACAACAACATCTGCTTCTGTTAAAACTTGAAGGTTGTCAGAGGAAGTTGTCACTCCGTATTTGTTATGCAATTCTTGACAGCGTTCATGTCTTGGTTCTGAGGCGTGGATATTTTCCGGAGAAGTTAGATTTTGTCGTAAAAGTCCGCCAATAATTGCTTCACCCATTGCACCTGCGCCAATAATTGCAAATTTAGTTTGTTCACTCATTGAGATTTCCTTATAATTAAGAATTATTTGTCCATCGACCGAAAATTGCCATGGAAACCGCGTGTTTGCCATTTTTTTCCTGTAAAACCACTTCACCGACTGATGTTGTGCCCTTATGTTTACGCATCATCTCCTCGATCCCATAGAACAGGGTCAGGGCTGATGCTTTAATCGCATATGCAGTTATCAGGATAAAAACCGGCTTATCACTGATTATTTGCTGGCAACTTTCCAGAAGATCAGGAAAAATTTTATAAAATTCCCAGACTTCCCCTTTAGGCCCTCTTCCAAACTTTGGTGGGTCCAGAATGATCCCGTCATAGCGACTATTACGGCGAATTTCCCGATTCACAAATTTGAATGCATCATCAACCAGCCAACGGATTTTCTTATCCGAAATACCAGATGCAGCCTGGTTATCCTGACCCCATACATTTACCTTCTTTGATGCATCCAGGTGAGTTACAAATGCCCCAGCTTTGGCTGCAGCCAGACTTGCAATTCCGGTGTAACCAAATAAATTAAGTACGTTGAGCGGTCTTCCTGCAGTTGTTACCTGCTCCTGAATCCAATCCCATTGAGTAGCTTGTTCAGGAAAAACTCCCAAATGGCGGGAAGCTGTTCTTTGCACCCAGAAGGAAAGTTTTTTGTATTGCATCATCCAGCGGTCATCCATCGGACGGTGTTCAATCCAATGCCCGCCATTTTTCTCAGCGGTAGGAAGGAATTCACAATGCGCCTGGCTCCAAAGTTTTTCTGGTTTTGCCGGTTTCCAGATCGCCTCCGGCTCAGGTCTTTTGATTAAGTAAGTCCCATAACGCTCTAGTTTTGATCCGTTACCACTGTCAACCAGTTCATAATCGGACCAATCAGGGGATGTAAGAAGATTTATTTGCGGTAAGTTCATTTTTTATTTTCCATTGTTTCACTTATTTTACTGGACATCAGAATTGTTTTGTTTTTTTAATTCAGAGTTTGTGCCTTTGTTCGACAACCATTTCTTCTGAAAGTATAATCGGTATATCTACAACTGTTATTATTTTACACAACAACGATCGGTTTCCTTTCAATTGTTTTCAGTCAGGGTGTTTTTGGTGGTGATTCCCGCCAAAAACACCTGCCAACTGCGGTTTATTGAGATGTTACCAATCATTGTATGTGATGAATTTATGCTGAGGTTCTATGCAATATAACTTTGATGAAATAATACCCAGAAGAAAAACAGATAGTGAAAAGTGGAATAAATATGGAGAGAATATTTTGCCTTATTGGGTAGCAGATATGGATTTCCAATCTCCCCAACCTGTTATCGATGCTCTACAAGAACGAGTTTCTCATGGAATTTTTGGTTATCCATTGGATGATAATTCCCTTAAAGAAACCATTTGCAATCGAATGGAAAATTTGTATCACTGGAAGGTTACACCCCAGGAAATCCTTTTTTTGCCCGGGGTTGTAACCGGATTTAATTTAATGGTAAATGCTCTCACACAACCTGGGGAAGGTGTTTTGATGCAACCTCCAGTTTACCCTCCTTTTTTATTTGCACCACATTATGCTAAGGCAATTCAACAAAATGCTCCATTGTTAATCGACTCAAACAACCATTATTCCATAGACTTTGATTTGTTCAAAGATTCTATAAATGAGAAAACGAAACTATTCCTTTTATGTAATCCCCATAATCCGGTGGGACGAGTATTTACCAGAACAGAATTACAAAACATGGCAGAGATATGCCTGCGAAATAATGTTTATATTTGTTCAGATGAAATCCATGCAGATATTACATATCAGAGGTTTGTACATATTCCGATTGCTTCATTAAGTCCTGAAATAGCACAGAAAACAATTACACTGATGGCGCCCAGCAAGACTTTCAACATTGCCGGTCTGGGATTTTCTTTTGCGATCATACAAAATCCAGATCTGATGGAAACTGTAAAAAAAACACGCAGTGGTTTGGTGTCAAGCCCTAATTTATTAGGTCTAACAGCAGCATTGGCTGCTTATAATTATGGAGAAGAGTGGTTATTGCAATTATTGTCATATTTGCAGGGCAATTGGCAGAAACTTAATGACTTTATCGCGACCAATATTCCGGGAATAAAAATTACCCCTATCGAAAGCACATACCTTGCCTGGTTGGATTGTAGGGATTTATTGGTTGAGAAGAGCCCGTATGAATTTTTCCTGAACGAAGCTGGTGTTGCTTTCAATGATGGAAAAAATTTTGGCAGCGGTGGTGAAGGATTTGTTCGGTTTAATTTTGGCTGCCCCAGAAGTCTCATGGTGGAAGGTCTGGAACGCATGCAAAGGGCATTGGAGGAAATCGGCCGTTAGCATGAACGATCAATCTTTTATCACCTCGCCACCTTCAAAATCGAGATCTCTTTGGATTGGATGCCTGATATTATTCCTTGTGACAATTCTTATTTTGATCGTCATTTGGGTAAGCCTGATGGGAGCTGCTTCTTATCTGAATGTTGGGGATCGTGTCAAACCGGTGGATGCAATTGTTGTTCTCAGTGGAGACGAAGGTGACCGGATTTTAGAAGCTGTAAAATGGTATAAACAAAGTTATGGAAAATATTTTGTCATAACCAAAACCCATACGGAGGACATAGGGGAAGGGCGTACATATAGTGAAATGCTCATGCGAATAGCTATGGAGGGAGGAGTACCGGCTGATTCGATGTTATTTACAGCAGGTGAAGCATCATCAACAGTAGAAGAAGCAAGGGCGATTAAGCTATTAGCTCAACAGCGAAATATTGAATCAATTTTAGTAATTACAGCCCCCTACCATACACGCCGGACCATGATAATTTTTAATCGTGAATTTTCTGATACAGATATCAAAGTCCTGGTTCATCCGGTTGAGGATAGCTGGTACAGACCATTGACCTGGTACTTATCATCCGAGGGGTGGCGCCAAACATTGGCAGAATATGCAAGTCTTTTTCTTATCTGGTTCGACCGATAAAACCATAAACTAATTTCATCTTTTATGAAAAAATTCGATTATCTCCTAAATTCTTTTTACATCATCATTTTGCCATTAATGGTTGCCATTTCTTTGGATTTAACTCCCTATTCAAAATCAATCGAAAGTTATTGGAAAAATTTTAATAAAAATACGAATCCTTATCAAAACCAATTATGGATGGAAAATGTAGCAGTAATTTTGCGTCACCAACCCTGGCAATTACATTTGTGGGAGCAATTAGCAGAAATGCAGTTCGAACAAAATGATTTTTTGGGTTCGATTAATTCCTTCAAAAAAATGGAGAATATGCATCCTTTGAATTTTAAACATAAATTAGTACTTGGAAAAGCGTATTGGGGTGCCAATCAATTGGATGAAGCATATACAACCTGGCAAGAAATGATTGAAATACCAGGTTTGGAACAGGAAAATTTTAATGAATTGGTCCAACTTCAACAATCTTCAAATGATTGGTATGGAGCTTATCTGACATTATTAAAATGGCAACAGCTCTTCCCGGATAGTACCGAAATGCTTACTCCTTTGCTGTTATCCCAGGTTATTTTTGATCCCAGTTCAGCACAAGAAACACTTTCAAGCAAGAAGAACGGTAAACTACAAACAATTTCTGCTGACCTGGAATTGATTGTGGAGAATGAAAATCCTGTTTTTCAAATGATCTTGGCTGGGAATGTTTATTCAAAAATTAATCAATGGAATTATGCTGTGGCTGCCTATGCTTATGCAACCCGCCTGGATCCTGAATATGCAGAAGGTTGGGCTTTTTATGGAAATGCCTTAACAAATGCTGGGAAGAATGGGTATTTTGCACTCGATAAAGCAATAACCTTATCGCCAAAATCAAAAATCGCAAGAGCATATTTGGCATCTTACTGGCGATCTCAAAATGATATTGAAAAAAGTTTGGAAATTTACCAATCCCTGGCTGATCAAGAACCCGATCAACCAGTTTGGCAACAAGAGCTTGGTAATACATATATCTCTGCTGGAAAATTAGACGAAGCATTGCAGGCTTTCTTAAATGCAGTGGAGGTTGATCCAACGAATGCGAATAATTGGATTACGCTTGCCCGTTTTTGTGGTGACTACCGAATGGAGATCCAGGCGATTGGTTTACCAGCAGCCCGACAAGCTCTCTCAATTGATGATCAGAATTGGGAAGCGAACGATGTAATTGGCTGGTTGTTTTTATTGTTAAACGATTTCACTTCATCGGAAAGATTTTTGACATTGGCATATGAAGGAGCTCCTGAATCTGATATTGTAAATTTACACCTTGGGCAGCTTTTTGTCCTTCAAAATAAAAAGGAATTAGCTGCCTATTTTCTTAATCGTAGTATTGAATTTTCAGAAAATAAAGAAATCATCCAGCTTGCAAGAAATTTCTTAAGCCCATAAGATCTGGACAAAGCATGTTAAAATTATCATTATTGATGAAAAAGGTTATTTTCTTAATTATAGTTTTGTTGTCATTAACTGCCTGTTCTGTGTTGGATTTTTTGCCAACCAGGGCGACGGAAGTTCCGTTACCAGGATCAGTTCTTTTGAATGACACATTTTCTGATTCTAAAAGTGGCTGGAAAACATGGAACCAGGATGGATCATTTGTTATCTATCAAGTGGATGGATTGCGTTTTTTTATTGATAAAACCAATTTGGACTTTTGGTCAACACCAGGTTATCAATTTCAGGATGTTCGTATTGAAGTTGAAGCCATTAAAATTGATGGTCCTGATAATAATTCGTATGGGGTCATATGCAGAATGCAGGATGATAAAAACTTCTATGCTTTTGTCATCAGCAGTGATGGGTATGCTGGAATTATTAAAATGGAAGAAGGGGTATATCAGTTGATAAATGATCAGTCAATGGAATTTTCTTCTTCTGTTAATAAAGGCAGGGCAATAAATAATTTATCGGTAACTTGCGAAGGAAATCAGTTAAGTTTTGATATTAATGGAGAAAATCAATTTTCAATTAAGGATGATCGTTTTATTAAAGGTGAAGTTGGTTTAATTGCCGGTAGTTTTGATGAACCCGGAGTTGATATCTTCTTTGATAATTTAACAGTTTTTCAGCCTTAATGTTGATAATAGTGGTATGAAAGTTTTTTTTGATACGATTGGTTGCCGCTTAAACCAGAGTGAAATTGAAATAATGGCAGCTCAATTCAGACAGGCAGGACATGAAGTTGTTGCAGATGCAACCTATGCTGATCTGGTGATAGTTAACACCTGTTCTGTGACCAGTGCAGCTGCTTCGGATTCTCGTCAAAAGATTCGTCAGGCATCCAAAAAAGGTGCTGGCCAAATTATAGCGACAGGTTGTTGGGCTACATTGGAACCACAAGCAGCGTTAAATTTACCTGGGGTTGAAAATGTTGTAATAAATGAAAATAAAGACAGCCTGGTTTCTGATTATTTGAAAATTACACCATTGATTTTTGATCTTGAACCAATTGCCCGTGAACCATTGCCAGGAGAACATCTTCGCACACGAGCATTCTTAAAAGTACAGGACGGTTGTGATAATTTTTGTACTTTTTGTATCACTAAGGTAGCGCGAGGGAAGGGTGTTAGTCGACCTTTAGCGGAAATCATGCATGACGTTCAGAGTGCCCTGGATGGCGGTGTCAAAGAGATTGTGTTAACAGGCGTCCATTTGGGATCATGGGGTAAGGATTTTAATCCTAAGACTCATTTACGTGATCTGATTGAATTGATTTTACAAGAAACTTCAGTATTCCGATTACGGTTATCTTCCCTTGAACCATGGGATTTGGGAGATAATTTCTTCAGTCTATGGGAAGATTCGAGGCTTTGTCCTCATCTCCATTTGCCTCTACAATCCGGGTCAGCGACTATTCTCAAGCAAATGGCTCGTAAAACTACACCGGAAAAATACATGCAAATTGTGCAGGATGCCAGAACAGTGATTCCTGAAATGGCCATTACGACGGACATGATTGTCGGCTTTCCAGGAGAGACAGATGAATTATTTGAAGAATCGATGGAATTTGTTCGCCAGGTGAATTTTGCTGGTGGTCACATTTTCTCGTTTTCAGCTCGACCAGGAACTGCGGCTGCCGACTATGAAAATCAAATTTCAAAATCTGCCCGTAAGCAACGTTCTACAGTAATGCGAGCAGTTTTTACTGAGATGACACATATTTACCAATCCGCCTACCTGGGCAAAACTGTAGAAGTCTTATGGGAGAGTGGTGAGGAATTACCTGAAGGGGGATGGTTGATGAAAGGTCTCACTGGAAATTATTTGCGCATAGCCACTAATTCAATTGAAAACCTCGCGAACCAGATCGATAATGTTAAAATTCAGGGCTTTTCCATTCATGGACTTTCGGGGGAGATTGATTATTTGAAATCAAAAAGACCACCTGTGTAGGTGGCCTTTATTGTATGTTTTTTTGATTATTTTACAATGATAGTTACTGGCAGGTTACATATAATTGTACTTCCTTGAACAACAGCCCAATTGGTGGTGTAAGTACCAACTGTATTAGGGGCGAGCATATCGATTCGAATAGTAACCTTTTCTCCCGATTTTACAACTTCATTGAGATCAAAGAATTTCTCATACTTATGTAATTCAGTACCTCTAACATACTTGTAATCGGTTGTACCCAATTCCCATGTCTTTCCACTGATATTTTTCACAGTCCAGACTGCATCGAAATCATAACCTGGTTTCATTACTGTTGATAAAGCTGGTGAAACAGACACTTCACAGATTGAGCTGGTTACAGGCGTTGCAACTGCCGGGATTGTACCACTGGTTATATTCTTGAAATAATTGTAAGCAAATACACCTGCTGTACTATCCAAGCGAACAGTAATTCGTTCAACATCTTTTACCTGACCTGGTAGTAGCACGGTGAATTTGAATGATCCACCATTTCCTGAATTGATTGTTCCAACTTCAACATAATCTCTGAAGAAAGAATCAAATGGACCTACCCGAATTTTGAAAACCTGGTTGGCAGGGAAAACATCAGCCTGAACAGTCACAGCTGTGTTCTTTTCCACACCGATGATGGTGATTATAGCCTTGGGTATCTCGGTTGCTGTCGCCGTTGGTGTTGCTGGTACTGCGGTTGGTAACACCACCTGAGTGGCAGTTGGTAGAGGGGTTGAAGATGGTAATGGTGGCTCGGTCGGCATTAAAGTTGCCGTGGGTGCCAATGTTGGAATTTCTGGCATTGTTGTGGATGTTATTCCTTTTTCAATTTCAGCAGCCAATGTTTGGGCTACTTCCGTTCGGATGGCATTCAAAGCTTGCTCAATGTCTTCTGGTGATACTGTTGGTGATGTGCCTGGAATATTGCAGGCGGCTAAGAATGCAATCAAAATAATACTCAAATATAGTTTAAAAAATCTCATTTCTAACTCCTTTTGTATTTGGGCGTACATGGTAAAGACGATGAAGGTCCTAGAAATGTTCCCAAAAGGCAAAATACGCGAATCAATTGATTGGATTTGATTGAAGCATTTCAAAAAATCGTGGTTAGCAGATGATTTTGGCTGGTTTCTACTGACCAAAAATATTCTGTCCACCAAGATGAAAAGGTACTAAAGAACCTAAAAATTTAAATTTTGGATTGTGTTTTTAAGTATCGCGGCTGAATTCATCAATCCATTTTTTTCTTCATTATCTAATTTCAATTTTAAAACCCGTTCAATACCACCGCGGTCAATAACAGTTGGTAAGGAGAAACAAACATCAGAAAGATCATAATAATCATGAATCAAGGATGAGACAGACAATACTGTACTTTGATCTCGTATGACGGCTTCAATAATCCTTTCCAATCCTGTTCCGATCGCGTAATAGGTGGCACCTTTTCTCTCAATAATATGATAGGCAGCATCGCGTGTTTGTTCAAAAATTTGGGTTAGATCATCATCACTACAGCCCATATTATTGGTTTTACAATAATCTGTCAGAGTCATTCCTGCAATATTTGCTAGAGACCAGACAGCAACCTCACTATCCCCATGTTCACCAATAATATATGCATGTACACTTCTTGGATCCACATCAAACCTTTTTGATAATAGGTAGCGGAACCTGGCTGTATCTAGTATAGTTCCGGAACCAAATACTCTTTGGGACGGCAAACCTGACACTTTGATCGATACGTATGTCAGAACATCTACAGGGTTGGTGGCGATCAAAATTAATCCTTCGGGATTATTTTTGACAATTTCCGGGATAATCTGTTTAAAAATATCAGTATTTCTTTGAGCCAGATCCAATCTGGTTTCCCCTGGTCTTTGGGCGGTTCCAGCGGTAACGACAGTGATCGCCGCTCCTTTAATATCCTTATATTCTCCAGCGTAAACTTTTGTTGGGCGAACTAAAGGGACAGCATGCATTAAATCCATTGCCTCTCCTTCAGCCTTATATACATTTCGATCAATTAAAACAATTTCTGTAGCCAAGCCAGAGAGGGTTAGAGCATAGGCAAGCGTAGCTCCAACATTACCAATACCAACAATCGCAACCTTATTTGTAATATGGGGAGTAAACATTGAAAGCATCTCCGATTCTATATAATGAAAAATTTCTGGTAAAATCATAATCTTGACACCAGTAATTATAATGCAAGGCTTTAAAAGTTCTTGCTGAAGAAATAAACTGGAATTGACTGCGAAAACACCGATCAAGTTTGACCGCTGTATATCGTTGCGGTATAATAATTGCTTGTCAGTTTTCTAATTTAGGACAAATCAAATTTTGAAAGGAATAATCTATGCCCAAACGGACATACCAACCGAAGAAAAAACACCGTATTCGTGTGCATGGCTTTAGAGCACGCATGGCGACTAAAGGTGGACGTGCAGTTTTAAAACGACGACGTTTGCGTGGTCGCAGTCAACTTGCTGTAACTCTGCCACACGTCAAAAGAATTAGCTGGTAAGGCATCCATTCTTTGTTTGGATTAAACCTGTCAATTGATGATTGGCGGACAGGTAAATGAGTGAAACGCGACTATCGATTAACCCGATCAAACGATTTTCAACGAGTAAGGCAATTTGGAAAGTCTTATGCCCATTCATTAATCGTTTTGATCAAATTGCCAAACCCTGATGGGTTACTCAAAATCGGAGTATCTGCTGGTAAAGCTGTTGGAAATGCTGTTACAAGAAATCGTGCGAAACGCCGGATGCGAGCCAGTTTGAGCTCGTTATTCACAAATATTCAGCCTGGTTGGGATCTGGTGTTTCTGGCAAGAAAACCGATATCGGAAGCTGCCTTTGAAGAAATTTTAGCAGCCGAAATCCAATTGTTAAATCGTGCGGGACTATTTTTGGAAGAAAGTGGAAGAGAATGAGTTATCTTCACGAGTATCCGAATGAGCCCTCCTTAAGTACATTACCTCTTACTTTAAGGAATTTCCCACGTTGGATTTTATTGGGTTTTATACGTTTTTATCAGAAACTAATTTCACCAGCATTACCAGCAAATACTTGCCGCTTTTACCCAAGTTGTTCCCATTATGGGTATCAAGCTATTTATAAACATGGAGCTATAAAAGGTTTATTCATGGCAATTTGGCGAATTTTGCGTTGCAATCCATTTAACCCCGGTGGTTATGACCCTGTTCCCTGAAATATTCAGGTTTATTAAAATAAACAAACCCCTGAAATTAAAGAGTTCAATGAAGAAAAAAATATTAATTCTCATAATGTTTGTCATGCTGGCTTTGAGTCTGACTGCCTGTAGTGGTGTCCTCAATGCCAGTGGCTGGCCCGGCATCTCAGGAGATGAAAATTCCGTTTATGTTGCTTATGCAAATGAAGTCTATTCTTTACGTTTAAAAGATGGCAGCATGAATTGGCGTTATCCGGAAAAAGTAGAAGCAGCAAAGACGTTTTTTGCAAATCCAGCAATTAATGGATCCAATATTATTGTTGGCGATTATAAGAATTCTTTGTACGCCCTCAATACTCAATCTGGAGCCGTTTCCTGGATATTTGATGATGCAAAAAATCGATATATTGGCGGAGCATTGGTAGCTGGAGACACAATTCTTGCGCCAAATGCCGATCACAAATTATATGCCCTTGATCTGAATGGAAATCTAAAATGGACGTTTAAAGCACGTCATGCGCTCTGGTCAACACCGCTTGTGCATGAAGATGTGGTTTACCTGTCTTCAATGGACCATTATCTTTATGCCATAAATATTAAAAGTGGTGCCCTGGTTTGGGAAGTTGATATGGGAGGGGCGATAGTTTACAGTCCTTCCTTTGATGCTGACACAATATTTGTTGCAACACTTGCAAATGAAGTGGTTGCAATCAACGCCAAAAATGGTTCTATCCGTTGGAAAAATCAATCAGAAGTCGGATTATGGTCACAACCTGTCTATAACGCAGGCGTGGTCTATTATGGAGATACAGTTGGCAAAATATTTGCAGTATCATCCACAAACGGTAATGTCATTTGGGATTATGTAATGGGTGAGATGGTTTCCGGCGCACCGGCAGTGATGACTGATGGCGTTGTTTTTGCTGGTGAAAATGGCAAATTGATTGCATTGGATTTTAATGGAAATATTTTATGGACACGCTCCATTACCGGCAAATTGTACACAGGTCCAGTTATTGTTGACGGACTGTTGGTATTAGGTATTTCTCAGGGTGAAGAAGTGATCAAAGCCTTTGATTTTAATGGCAATGAGATCTGGAAATTCACTCCGCAAAAGTAGAGGCAGGTTAAAAAATGTGGGATGCAATTGTAATTACTCCCTTTATTAACGTAATGTTGTTTATATACAACTTGGTTGGTAACAGCTTCGGTGTGGCTATCATACTTTTCACAATCTTGATTCGATTAATTACCCATCCTTTGATGGTAAAACAAATCAAAGGTGCGCAGGGTATGCAGAATATGCAACAAGACGAAGATTGGAAGAAAATCCAGGAAAAATACAAGGGTGATAAAGAGAAATTAGCCCAGGAACAAATGAAATACTATAAAGAAAAAGGTATTAATCCATTTGCTTCCTGTTTACCAACCCTGATCCAATTTCCAATTATCATCGCTTTATATCAAACCATTATCGCTGCTCTGGCAGCTACCCCTGTAGAGGTACTTAATCTGGTCAGGCATGTTTATTCTGATTTCTTGGATGTGTCCAACATTATTCCATTAAACAGTACTTTCCTATGGATGGATTTAGGTCAGCCAGAACGTTTGAATTTACCATTTCTTCCATTTGGTATCCCAATTTTGGCGATTCTTGTTGTGATCTCAACCTATGTGCAATCAAAATTAATCCAACCACCATCCACAAATCCGAAAGATCAAACAGCGATGATGGGAAATATGATGAATATTTACATGCCCTTCTTTATGGGATATTTGGCATTGACCCTGGCATCAGGTTTATCTCTGTATTTTTTGGTCTCGAACCTGATTGGTATCGGGCAATATGCTATGTTAGGCAAAGTTAACTGGAACAATCTCATTCCTGGGAAAAAGCCAGTTGCAGTGACTGTTAAAAGAAAAAAGTAGAAAGTTGGAATTCACATGGAATATAAAAAAATTACCCAGGAATTCATTGCTCCATCAGTTGAAGAAGCAATCGAACAAGGTGCAAAAACTTTAGGAATTGCTTCTGACCAGCTAGAAGTCGAAGTATTAGATCAGGGAAGTAAAGGACTATTCGGCTTAGGAAGTCGTCAAGCCCGAGTCCGTCTCTCCCTCAGAAATGGTGAAAAACAACAATCCGAACCATTAACGAAGATCGAAAAAAAGCCTGCAGTTTCAGAAGTGAAACCCGAAAATGGCCACAAAGATCCAGTTCTTAAATTATCTGAAGATGTAGTTTGGGAATTGCTTCAAAAAATGCATATCACTGCAAAAGTTGAAGCAAAATATATCGACCCGGTTGATGAGCGCGATCAAAAAATGGTTCAGGTCGAAATTTTAGGTAAAGATCTTAGCATTTTAATTGGTCGAAGAAGTGAAACCTTAAATTCGCTTCAATATATCAGCAGTCTTATTATTGCCAAAGAACAAGGAGAATGGGTACCTTTGATGATTGATGTACAGGGATATAGAGAACGTCGTGAACATCAATTAAAAGTTCTTGCGCGTAGAATGGCTGAACAAGTTATTCATACTGGCCGTCGACAAAATCTTGAGCCGATGCCGGCAAATGAGAGAAGAGTGATCCATCTCGAATTACGAGATCACGAATTTGTTACTACGGAAAGTGTCGGTGAAGAACCGAATCGAAAAGTTACAATCGTATTAAAAAAACGATAGTCATATAATTAAGAACGTCTGAGAGTTTATAGGCGTTCTTTCGTTTTTAAAAGACAACATCTGGGAGGTACAATGATGAAAGCTGTTGATATCATCATCAAGAAGAGAGATAAACAAGAACTCAGCCAGGATGAAATAAATTTCTTTATTAATGGGTTTACATCAGGAGATATTCCAGATTATCAGGCTGCTTCCTGGGCTATGTCGGTCTTGTTAAATGGGATGACAGATCAGGAGACGACCAATCTCACACTGGCAATGGCTCATTCTGGTGATGTGCTTGACCTTTCGGACGTTGTTGAAATATGCCTGGATAAACACTCTACTGGTGGGGTTGGCGATAAAACGACTCTGGTTGTTGAACCGCTTGTTGCTGCCTGTGGTTTGCCTTTTGGAAAAATGTCCGGTCGTGGATTAGGTTTTAGTGGTGGAACATTAGATAAAATGGAATCAATACCAGGTTATCGAGTTGATTTATCTAGGGAAGAATTTATCCAACAACTAAAATCAATAGGAATTGTGTTATCTGGACAAAGTGGGGACTTAGCACCAGCTGATGGAAAAATGTATTCATTGCGCGATGTCACCGGTACCGTTCCTTCTATGCCACTCATTGCCTCCTCGGTGATGAGTAAAAAAATTGCGGGGGGTGCCCAGGTCATCGTTTTGGACGTAAAAGTTGGAGTAGGTGCCTTTATGACTACTCTGGAAGATGCCCGAACGCTTTCGAGATTATTAGTATCAATCGCACAAATCACCGGTAGAAAAGCAGTTTGCATGCTTTCAGATATGAACCAACCATTAGGAAACGCGGTTGGAAATTCACTGGAACTTTTGGAAGCAATTGACACCCTTCACGGGGGAGGACCAAATGATTTTGTGGAACATTGTCTGGCTGCCTCAGCATACCTTGTGATGCTGGGGAAGAAAGCCAAAAGCTTAATACAAGCTCGTCAAATGGTGGAAGATGTGCTTAAGAATGGTAAAGCCTGGGAAAAGTTCCGTCAAATGGTAATTGCTCAAGGGGGAGAGGTGAAATATATCGATCAACCTGACTTATTACCAAAAGCAGAGTTTATTGAAACGACCAATGCTGATAAAAATGGTTTTGCGCATTGGATTGATGCGCGTATTATTGGTGAGACTTCAGTTGATTTAGGTGCCGGACGAGCCAAAAAAGGCGATCCTGTGGATCATGCTGTTGGAATAGTTGTGCACCACAAAGTAGGTGATTATGTGATTTCTGGTGAACCATTATTTACAATCCATGCTAATTCCAGAGAAAAATTAGAACTTGCAAAGCGACTAGTTCTAAAAGCACATAGGATTGAAGATGAAAAATGTGAGCCATTTCCGTTGTTTTATGAGATCGTAGATTAAATAACCGTCAATTTTTCTGAAGTTTCACAAGACACTTCTTTTTCTCATTGTTGATGATGAGAGATTGTTTCCCAATTCTTGATCAAAGAACCCTGATTATATTTATTATATTTATTGAGATTGATTTGGTTTGCTTGTGATATACTCTGCGTGATTCATTATTCTGGAGTTTATGTATGATAATAAAATCGAAGTTGTACTTTACTTCATCCATTGTATTATTTTCTTTAGGATTATTGATTGGTCTATTCCTTTGGACAGGATCAGTTTGGGCAGATCTTGAAGGATACATGTTTCAACCTGCAACACATGCAAAGAAATCTGAATTTAATTTACAATGCCCTACTCTAATTACAACTTCTGATTTTGGGATCATTTCCATTGGAATAGAAAATACGTATGACAAAGATGTCAAAAAGGTAGTACGAGGATATAAATCCTTAGGTTATGTAATATACATTGCTTCTGACGAGACAAATCTTGAATTGAAACCTGGTGAATCTGAGGTGATTCACTGGTATATTTATCCAGAAGATGCAGCATGGGAACGATTTGTTTTATTCCGAGTAAATATTATTAGCAGTCGAGGAATTGGTCTTACTACTGCATCCTGTGGTGTAATGGTCATCAATGTGCCGTTTCTTAAGAGTAATCAATTTTTCTTACTTGCTTTGTTGCTTGGAATCTTATTGATTGGGACTGGAATTTTCTTAATGTATAAATCTTCATTAATTCAAGGAAGGAAAGATTTTTATTTTGAACGCCTAATGTTGGCTTTGACAATTATTCTTATCATTGGATCGTTATTGGCTTTTTTTGATCAATGGATCATCGGCGGTATGATACTGGTGGCGATGTATTTATTCCTGATGGTGATCATTTCGCATTATTTACAAAAATCAGATGATAAACCACAAATAGATTAGACCTTTTCAAGGTCAGAATTGAATTTATACAAGAATTCTGGTATGATTTGGGTCAATCAAAAAAGCTAAGATGGAAACGAGTAAGCATTTTAACATCAAACAGCGAACCTGGAATTGGTGAAAGCCAGGGTTGATGAAAATGCCAAAAATCCTTCCGGAGCTTCAATCCGAACCTGCTCTCAGGCAGAAGTAAGTGCGACGGTTTCACCAATCGTTAAAAATGGTGTGGGTTTATTAATGAAAGTTAATGAACCTGACCGAGTGTTCACAATTTTCTTGTGAAAAACAGGGTGGTACCGCGGGAATCAATCTCGTCCCTGATCCAGGGATGAGGTTTTATTTTTAATCAGGAGGAAAGATGTTTCGACCAGTTTCACCGAAATTAAATATCAATCAGATGGAAGAAAGCATCTTGGCATATTGGAAAGAAAAAGATGTTTTTCACAAAACCATGGAAGATCATGATAATAAACCGGAATATGTTTTTTATGAAGGTCCTCCAACAGCCAATGGCCGCCCGGGTGTTCACCATGTATTGGCACGGGCTTTTAAAGATATTTTTCCAAGATATAAAACAATGCAGGGTTACTATGTTTCACGGCGTGGTGGTTGGGATACTCACGGTTTACCTGTGGAAATTGAAGTGGAGAAACAACTTGGTTTTACCAACAAACAGGATATTGAGAATTACGGGATTGATAAATTTAACGCACTTTGTCGAGAATCTGCCTTTACCTATATTCAGGAATGGGAACGATTAACAGATCGTATTGGATTCTGGGTCGACTTGAAAAGCGCGTATATTACCTATGAAAATTCGTATATTGAATCGGTTTGGTGGATTCTGAAACAATATTGGGATAAGGATCTGCTTTATCAGGGCTTCAAAGTCGTACCTTATTGTCCTCGTTGTGGAACTCCTTTATCGGATCACGAAGTAGCACAAGGGTATGAAGATGCTGAAGATCCATCAATCTTTGTTCGGATGCGCTTATTGGATGAAAAAGAGACTTCCTTCCTAGTGTGGACGACCACTCCCTGGACTTTACCTGCAAATGTGGCTATCGCTGCGGGTCCGGATGTTGATTATGTAAAAATCGAACGCACTCTACATGATGATCACAAAGAGCGATTAATTTTGGCAGAAGCATTACTGGAAAAGATTTTTGGCGAAGAGTCCTTCAAAATTGTTGATCGCTTCAAAGGTAAAGAATTAGAAGGTAAACAATATGAGCCATTATATAAATTTTTACCCTTAGAAAAACCTGCCCATCGAGTTGTATTGGGTGATTTTGTTACGACGGAAGATGGTTCCGGTCTGGTTCATATTGCTCCTGCTTTTGGTGCTGATGACATGAATATCTCCCATGAACAGGATTTGCCGATTCTACAGACAGTTGCGCCGGATGGTTGCTTCATAGCGGAAGTTATCCCTTGGGCAGGCGTTTTTGTGAAGGATGCTGATCCTGGAATTACGGTTGATTTAAAATCACGTGGTCTATTGTTCAGGTCGGGAACGATCATTCATACATATCCATTTTGTTGGCGATGTTCGACTCCTTTGTTGTATTATGCTCGTCCAACCTGGTATATTCGCACCAGTGCTTTCAAGCAACGATTGGTTGAACTAAATGAAAAAATAAATTGGTATCCGGGGCATATCAAGAATGGTAGATTCGGAAATTGGCTGGAAAACAATGTTGATTGGGCTTTAGGGAGGGAACGTTTTTGGGGTACTGCTTTACCGGTTTGGCAATGTGATTCTTGTGACCGCCAGGTCTGTGTTGGTTCGGTTGCTGAATTATCGCATCTATCAGGGCAGGATCTTAGTGATCTGGATCTCCATCGTCCATATGTCGACAAAATTGCTTTGGCTTGTCCAGAATGTGGTGGAAAGATGATGCGAGTTCCGGAACTCATTGATGTCTGGTTTGATTCTGGATCCATGCCAGTTTCTCAATGGCATTATCCATTTGAAAATGAAGAAAAATTTAAACAACAATTTCCTGCAGATTTTATTTGTGAAGCTGTAGATCAAACCCGGGGTTGGTTCTATTCCTTACACGCGATCAGTACATTATTGCATGATGAGGTTGCATTTAAGAATGTAATCTGTTTGGGATTGATTTTAGATGGTGATGGATACAAAATGTCCAAGTCCCGCGGAAATGTGGTCAGTCCCTGGGAAGTTATCGAAAAGAATGGCGCAGACGCAATGCGTTGGTATCTTTACACAGCCAGCCCTCCAGGACAGGAACGTCGATTCTCGAGTGATTTGGTGGGTGAGGTACTGAGGAATTTCACTCTTACCTTATGGAACACTTATTCATTTTTTGTAACATATGCAAATTTGGATGGATGGAAACCGGATCCCGATGTCACCCCTGAATACAGTGCATTGGATCGTTGGGTACTGAGCGCTTTGCATACTTTGGTTCGTGATGTTACTTACGCTTTGGAAAATTATGATGTATTAGGAGCCACCAGACCGATTGAAGTATTTGTAGATCAATTATCCAACTGGTTCTTAAGAAGATCGCGTCGTCGATTTTGGAAGAGTGAATCGGATGGAGATAAATATGCCGCCTATGCCACTCTTTATGAATCTCTCATCACTTTGAGCAAATTGTTAGCACCAACGATGCCTTTCATGGCAGAGGAACTATATCAAAATCTTGTTCTTGGCATGGATCAAACGGAAGAAGTGTCTGTCCATCTAACTCATTGGCCGGAATATAATGCTGAATTAATTGATGAGAATTTAAACCGGGAAATGGATCTGGTAATGAAATTGGCATCAGTTGGCCATGCTGCCCGAAATAAAGCCAATCGAAAGGTTCGCCAACCATTGTCCGAAGCAGCTTTTTCCGTGGGAAATGCAGAAGAGCGGATTGTAATACAAAAATACGCTGATATTTTGGAAGATGAATTGAATGTAAAAACTGTACGGGTTTTGGATGCTGCGACAGAAGCAGTAGCTTATGAAGTTAAGCCTCTTCCAAAACAATTAGGGCAAAAATATGGTCCTAAATTCCCTGGCTTGCGAACGGTAATTATGGAATTTGATTCTGAAAGTGCAGCAAAAACTCTGTTAGCAAATCAACCACTCAATGTCGAAATGGATGGGGAGAAATATCAAATTTTACCGGAAGAAGTTGAGATCAGAGCTATGGCGAAAGAGGGGTATGCAGTAGCTTCAGAAGGAGCATATCTTGCAGCACTGGTAACTGATTTGACGCCTGAACTGGAAAAAGAAGGTTTGGCAAGAGAGTTTGTTCGCAGAGTACAGGATTTAAGAAAAACTGCAGATTTCGATATATCTGACAGAATTAAACTTGTTTTCAGTGCCTCGCCAAAATTATCAGAAGCGGTTTGGGAATTCTCAGAATACATAAAAAATGAGACACTGACCCTTGAGTTACTGGAAGAAGAACCAGTAGAGAATATGGTTCAAATTAGCAGTGAATTCGATGGAGAAACTGTTAGACTGGGTGTTGAAAGAATCAAGTAGAGAAACAATTAGAAATGACGTCCAGGCAATTCTCATCCATGTGAAGTTGCCTGGTTATTTTTAAATGATTTCTGGAAGGAGATTTCATGAAACACCTATTAGTCGATCCCCAAATTCCAAAAGAAAAAGGCAGTTACTGTCTTGTTTTTTCACTGGAAACGCAATTATCTGTTCATATTGGAAAATTAGGCTGCATTCAATGTGAGCCAGGATATTATTTTTATTTGGGGAGTGCTAAAGGAACTGGTGGTTTGAGAGCCAGGGTGAGGCGTCATTTACGGCTTGAAAAGAAAAAATTCTGGCATTTGGATTATTTGACTCCTTATTTGGAATTCCAATATTTAATTTTCTCATTGCAATTCGATAAAGAATGTGAATGGAGCCAAATTTTTGAAAACAATTATGCGGTATTTACCTCCGTCCCCAGGTTTGGATCTAGTGACTGTCGAAGGAGATGTAAATCACACTTATATATGTCAGAAAATCCAATCAATCAAAATGAAATCACAAATTTATTGATTTTAGAAAATTGAATCTTAGGCCAAGTTTTTATTTTCTCCAATGATTCAATAAAGTACGGTAAAATCAATTCGGGTAATTTAAGTTGGTTTTTGAATCTGTTTTAGTTGAACAGTAATATTTAAAATTATTTTTGAGGTCTTTTTTGAAGAAATTATTGAGAACATACTCATTATTAATCATTGTCGCCACTGTTATTATCAGTCTCGATCAATTTACAAAGTACATCATTCGGCAAAATTTTGAATTATGGACCGATGTATGGGCACCCTGGGATTGGATGTTGCCATATGCCCGAATTATTAATGTACCCAACACCGGGGTTGCTTTTGGCATGTTTCAGGGATTCGGTGATATTTTTTCAATCGTAGCAATTATTGTTGCTTTAGTCATCATCTTCTACTTTCCCAGAGTACCACAGTCGGATTGGTCATTACGATTGGCGATGAGTTTACAACTTAGTGGTGCATTGGGAAACTTGATTGACCGATTAACCATTGGACACGTGACAGATTTCATCTCAATAGGCAACTTTCCTGTTTGGAATATTGCTGATGCAAGTATCACAGTTGGTGTCGTTGTATTAATTTTAGGTGTGTGGATATCAGAAATTGAAGAGAAAAAGAAAGCAAAAAAGCAAGAAATAATTCAGGATTCAGATCCAGATTTATTGGAAAAAGCATGAGTTGATTATATGAGTACCTATTATGATTTAAAATTTACATCTCCAAATCCCCTTCGCCTGGATAAATTCCTGGTTGAAAAATTTCCGGATTTTTCAAGATCGCGTTTACAAAATTTTATTCACAATGGTTTTGTTTTGGTAAATGGAAAACAGGTAATAAAAGGTGGATTAAGTTTAGAATCCGGGGATGAAATTACAATTTCCATTCCGCCCATCAAAGAAAGCAACCTGATCGCAGAAGAAATCCCGTTAGATATTATTTTTGAAAATGATGACATGATGGTCGTTAATAAACCAGCCGGAATGGTCGTTCATCCAGCTTCAGGCCATCTTTCAGGGACGTTGGTGCATGCGGCGCTTAACCATGCGCCTGAATTGGAAGGAATTGGCGGAGAACATCGACCTGGGGTAGTCCACAGATTAGATAAAGACACATCAGGATTAATTCTCATCGCAAAAAACGATAAAACCCATCGCTTTCTTCAGGATCAATTCCGTAAAAGGAGTGTCCATAAAACGTACTACGCTTTGACCGATGGATTTCCTCCAACACCTGTAGGGCGAATAGAAGCACCGATTGGACGGGATCCCTCACACCGAAAAAAAATGGCTATCGTTCCTCTTTCCCGCGGACGCGAAGCCGTAACAGAATACAAAACAATTGAAATATATGAAAATCATTCATTGATAGCAGCTTATCCTCATACCGGTCGAACTCATCAAATCAGGATCCACCTTGCGTTTTTAGGATGCCCTATTTTGGGGGATCGTATTTATGGCAGGCGGAAAATCTCACAAGAAGCAAACCGGCAAATGTTGCATGCTTACCAAATTGAAATTGTATTGCCTGGTGAAGAATCTGCTCGATTATTCCAGGCTCCTTTACCAGATGATATGAATCTAATAATTCAGGAATTTCGTCAATAAATTTATAATGGAGACGAGATGATTGATCTGCGCTCAGATACTGTTACGTTACCAACAGAAGAAATGCGGCGTGCAATGGCATCGGCTGTTGTTGGGGATGATGTGTATGGCGAAGACCCAACTGTCAACCAATTGGAACAATTGGCTGCATCAAAAATGGGAAAACAATCCGGACTATTCATTCCTTCAGGGACAATGGGAAATTTAATTGCCTTTTTAACCCATTGTGAAAGAGGTGATGAAGCCATCATGGGCGACCAGGCGCATACATTCCATTATGAAGTTGGGGGAGTATCGGCACTTGGTGGCATTATGGTTCATACAGTCCCAAACCAATCTGATGGAACAATAAAGATTTCAGATATAAAAAGTGCAATACGAGTAGAAGATGTCCATTTTCCAATGTCTAAATTAATTGCACTAGAAAATACTCATAACCGATGTGGTGGTGTTGTGCTGCAACCGGATTATATAAACAAAATCGCTATTTTAGCACAAGAACATGGATTAAAGACTCACATGGATGGTGCCAGAATTTTTAATGCAGCCATTAAATTAAAGGTGCCTGTCCATGCATTATTAGTAGGTATTGATTCAGTTACTTTTTGTTTGAGCAAAGGGCTGGGAGCGCCTGTAGGCAGCGTGTTGTGTGGGGATCAGGAATTCATTAAGCGAGCTCGAAGGATTAGAAAACAACTTGGTGGTGGGATGCGTCAGGCTGGTATATTGGCTGCTGCTGGGATCGTGGCTTTAGAAACTATGGTTGACAGACTGGAGGAAGACCATCACCTCGCAAGAAAATTAGCAGATAACCTTCGGAGTTTTTCAAACATAAATATACGAGAGAATTCACCTCATACAAACATGGTTTTTCTGGATCTTATTGATGATTATCCTAAATCAGGTGCCCAGATCATCCAGGAATTAAAGAATAATGGAATTCTGGTAGGAACGTCTAAAAAAAGAGGGTTCCGTTTGGTTACCCATTATGGGATAACTGAAGAAGACATAATTAAGGTAGCAGAGGTCTTCACAACCGTATTACACTGACCTTCTAAAAAAAAATAGACCTATATTCTGATATAATTTATTCAGAAAATTATAAATTTAATCTTTAATTCTACAATTAGTAAGTCTCTGATTTGTTATCAATTGCTAATTATTATCACATAAAAAAATAAAAGGTGGAGGTTTTGATGAAGGAGTTTTTTACTCTCGCTGAAATCGATGAGGTAACTCAGGCTGTTCGCAGCTTTACTACATATCAACCCAAAATCGGATTAATTCTTGGCTCGGGTTTAGGAGATTTAGCAAATTCAATTAATAAGCCTGATTGTATCCCTTATAAAAATTTGCCATATTGGCCGACTTCAACCGTTCATGGACATACCGGTCAATTGGTTTTAGGAGAGCTGGAAGGTCAGATTGTTATCACCATGCAAGGCAGAGCTCATTATTATGAAGGTTATAGTATGGCTGAGGTTACTTTGCCCGTAAGAGTTATGCAAAGACTGGGGGTTGAAGTTTTGATTGTTACGAATGCTGCTGGGGCTATTAATCCTGAATATATACCGGGAGATGTAATGTTTCTTTCGGATCACATCGCTATGGTTTCAATGACTGGTAATAATCCATTAAGAGGTCCAAACCTCGATGAATTTGGACCACGTTTTCCAGATATGAGTCAGGCATATGACCGAAAACTATTGGATTTGGCAATAACAGTTGCTAAGGAAAATAACATTAAGACCTATGTTGGGGTTTATGTCTCCTTATCGGGTCCTTCCTTTGAATCCCCGGCGGACTTAAGATTCCTGCAATTGATTGGTGCTGATGCTGTAGGTATGTCAACTGTCCCTGAAGTGATCATCGCCAGACATGGAGGATTGAGGGTATTAGGCATATCTGGAATCAGTAATAAGGCAAATTTAGATGGGACGACAATTACCACACATGAAGAAGTACTGGAAGCTGGTCAGGTTCTGGTTCCAAAATTAACCGCAATTATTCGTGGTTTTCTTGCTTCTTTTTAATTTTCTTATTGAAAACATTTTGATCTGGTATGACTGAAATCCTTGATTTTTTGGCTGAATTTGAGATCTGGTTTTATATAATTCTAGGTTTAATTTCGTTAATTTTTTTCTCCAGGCTTTTTAAATCGATAGGGGATTGGCGAGAAGCTGCGTTTGGTCTGGAAAGAGAAATAGCTCAACGCAGGTTCCGATCTTCGTTGTCAATTCTAGTTTTGTTATTCATTTTATTTGTTGGAGAATTTTTTTTTGTTACTTATTCAAGCAGTCTAATGCCTGATCAAACAAATTTAGCAACACCCACGATTGATATTCTTGCTTCTCCATCGCCAACGACGATTACAATGGTTGTAGAAGAAGAATCTGAAAATCTCTCTCCAACTGCAATTACAGACCAGGAAGGATGTATTCCTGGAAAAATTGAATGGATTTATCCTGAACCAGCATCTGAAGTGGAAGATGTAGTAAGATTAATTGGAACAGTTGATATTGAAAATTTTGGTTTCTATAAATATGAATATACTGAACCAGGAAATACTATTTGGAAGACGATCGCAGGTGGAAACACAGTAAAAAAAGAAGAACAAATCGGTTTGTGGAACACTTCTCAAATCGTTCCCGGAGATTATTTGTTGCGTCTTGTGGTTTTAGATAATGTAAATAATGAATATCCTGCCTGCATTGTGTCCGTAAGAGTAATTAACCCTTGAAAGGGAGTGAAAATGCCAAAAATTGAAATTCGTCCCGCAGTCTCTGCTGATATTAATGAACTAATCTCAATTGACCATTCCTGCAGAACGAATTACGTGTGGCAGATGGATCGATCTATCGAAGATGGTCAGTTTCTGATCTCATTTCGTGAGATTCGGTTACCAAGACCGGTTCAAGTGATGTATCCTCGGCAGGTTGAATTACTTGAAAATGAGTGGCAACAGTCACCTGGCCTAATGGTGGCAATTCATAACAGTAATCATGTTGGTTATATTCGAATGGTTGAAGTATTAGATATTCAATCAGCGGTAATAAGGGATTTGGTAGTTGATCAATCTATCAGAAGACAGGGAATTGGCACAGCATTATTGTTGGCTGCTCAGAATTGGGCGATTCAAAGATCAAACCGTAGGTTGATTTTAGAAATTCCGCCAAAAAGTTATCCAGCCATAAAATTGGCATTTAAATTAGGGTTTGATTTCTCAGGATACAATGATTCTTATTACCCGAATAAGGATATAGCTCTTTTCTTTTCAAAATACCTAAAATAAAAAAATTATTGGTAATTTAATATGGTTAATTGGATTGATGGTTTCATAAATCTAGTTCGAACAATAAACGATCTGCTTACAGCAGGCATCGCGATTACCGCTTTTTCTTTATTGTTGTACGCGTTAACGTTCAACCTAAGAGATAGGGTAGCTCGTTCTTTTGCGATGATTTTGGTTTGTGTAGTGGTCGTTTTTCTTGCAGAATCATTAGGGGGGATAGCTGTTGATGAAAACAATATTGAGTTTTGGTTAAAATTTCAGTGGCTGGGAATTGTCTTACTTCCACCAACCTATTTACATTTTTCAGATGCTCTGGTTGCCACAACGGGTCGTCCCAGCCGTTGGCGAAGACGCTGGGCAGTACGACTAACCTACCTATTTTCCTTATTTCTTTTAGTTTTAATTCCTTTTGATATATTGGTTGGTCCAATCAATATGGACCAGCTTTCAACACCACATTTAGATCGCACCCTGTTTACTGAATTATTCACCATATATTACTGGATCATCATGTTATTGTCCTGGATCAACTTCTTCAGGGCGTATATTCGGACTGTTACACCTGTTAGTCGACGAAGAATGGGTTACCTGGTATTGGGAGCACTTGCACCGGCAATTGGATCATTCCCCTTTTTGTTATTTGGTTCTGGTATAGCAGATCGTCTTCAGGGTATGTTCTGGATCGTAGCTACCATCAGCAATACAATTTTTTACATCCTGATTATTTTAATGGCATATGCGGTGGCATTTTTTGGTGTTGCCTGGTCCGATCGAGTGGTAAAAACAAGATTGTTGAAATGGATCCTGCGTGGACCTGTTACTGCCAGTATTACACTTGCTTTAACCACATTGGTAAGAAGGACAGGATTTGTTTTTGGATGGGACTTTGAGGTTTTCATCCCAATAGTTATGGTTGGTTCGATTGTAATGTTTCAACATTTAATTACACTATTTTCTCCTTTGGGTGAAAAATGGTTTTTTTATGGAAATGATCAACAGGATATCGAGATCCTTCAGACATTAGAAAACAGATTATTAACCCGTAATGATTTATTGGAATTTCTGGAGATGATTTTATCGGCTTTGATGGATCGATTACAATCTACCGGTTCCTTCATTGTTTCAATTAATGAAAATGGATTAGAGCTTGTTCTTACAAATGGAAAAATTAACATCAAAGATCAGGAAATTTCTAAAGATCTTTCAAGAATTGTTATTGAAAACAGTGATTTTCCTGAAATCTTCCAATGGGAAAATATATCTTTATTCCCACTTTATGCAAAACCAAACAGTGACAACAATGACCTTCAACTTATTGGTTTATTAGGTTTGGCTGGCATCGATATTCGAGAATTGGATGATGAACAACAATCCTCTCTAAATTTGATGATCGAAAGAGCTGGTTCGGCATTAAGTGATCGACTGATGCAAATACAAATATTCCAATCAATGGAAAAATTGAGCTCGCGCGTAAATACGATACAACAGTTACGGGCTCGGGGCAGGTATGATCGCAATGGGGCTTTTATGGCTGAAGACCCCATTCAAAGCATTGATTTATCAACCTGGGTAAAAGATGCTTTAACCCATTTTTGGGGAGGTCCAAAATTAACCGATAACCCATTGCTGGATTTGCGGGTTGTTCAGGATGCAGCTGAAAATACCGAGGGGAATAAAGCTAATGCATTGAGGACAGTTTTACGGAATGCGATTAATCGAGTAAAACCAGAGGGCGAAAGACGTTTTACAGCTGAATGGATACTGTATAATATTTTAGAGATGAAATTTCTTGAAGGTAGAAAAGTTCGCGAAATTGCCATAAAACTTTCCATGTCTGAAGCAGATTTATACCGGAAACAAAGAGTAGCCATTGAAGCAGTTGCTAATAAGATTTTGGAAATGGAAGAAGACGCTCGCAATGGAGATGGATTTGCAAGTTAGTAAAAAAGACAACCAATTTAATGAGAAACAGATCTCGATTGAAATTGGTTTTTTTGGGAGGAAGGCCAATGTTAACGCATCAAAGCAAAACCAATATTGAACCAGATCTTCCGCCAATGGATGAGGGTTGGTGGGCATCGGTACTGGCTGATGAAGTGACTCTTGATTCGGAATCACAAGATGGAGAAACAAGAATTTCTTTGTCGACAGGTGCTTTGATGGTCGATTGGGGAAAAGTTCAATCGGTATTTAATCAGGATGAAATTGTCGAACTATTTGTTCAAGGGTTTAACCGTGGTGGGTTATTAGTACAAGGTGATAATATCCAGGGCTTTGTCCCAATATCTCATTTGATAGAGAGTTCAACTGAATTTGATGATGAAGAAAGACGTTTAGTTCTTGCAGATTATGTTGGAAAATCGATCAAACTAAAAGTTATCGAATGTGAACCCGATCAAGAACGAGTTGTGTTATCGGAAAGGGCTGCTTTGGCAGGAGAAGGTAGTCGAAAAGCGCTTTTCCAAACTTTAAAAACTGGCTCAATTGTCAATGGTATTATTACCAATATTACTGATTTTGGTGTATTTGTTGATCTTGGTGGTGTGGAAGGATTGATACACGTTTCTGAATTATCATGGGGGCGTGTTCAACATCCCAGTGAAATCCTTTCTTTAGGGCAACCGATAAAAGTCCTGGTTTTGCAGGTGAGTGAAGAGAATGCAAGGATAGCATTGAGTTTGAAAAGATTATTTAGAAATCCCTGGGAATCATTGGCAGAAATGTACACGATTGGTGACATTGTCTCTGGAACTATAACTGCTATTACCAGATTCGGAGTCTTTGCCAGATTAGATGAAGGTGTTGAAGGATTAATCCACATATCTTCAATTTCACATAGTTCAGGTCAAAAGGATTTGGACATTCTGTTTAAAACTGGACAAGTTGTTACAGTCAGAATTCTGCACATCGATATAGAAAGACGTCGCCTGGGGTTGGGTCTGATGGATGAGTAGAAAACCTGGCAGCCAAAATAAAAAAAGATTTTTAATGGAAAACGATCAAAAATCTTCAGGTGACCAAAAGAACTGGACAGTAAAAATTCAACCTATTATTCGTAGATATGGATTGGATCTTTTTGGGGTATCCATGTTTGCGATGGCGGTTTTAACATTGTTTGGTTTAATTGGATGGACATCAGGTAGTTTGATCACCAATTGGATCACGCTAATCACAAAATGGTTTGGTTGGGGTAGTTATCTGTTTATTCTCATGTTTGCTGCGTTTGGGGTATGGAGTTTTCGAAAGAGAATTTTTGGTGATATTAAGTTTCCATTAACCCTCGTTCTCGTTTTTGAATTGGGATTTTTCGTTTTTATAACTTTTCTGGCTGTTTACGGGGGAATGGATCTACAAAGAGCTGAATCTGGTTATGATGGCGGATTTATAGGATGGGGACTGGCAAATTTGCTCCTGAGATTTTTGCCTGAACCAATATTATCCGTAATTCTATTATTTTTGATAATTTTTTGTCTGGCGATAGGAACGGGTTCCTTTTCTTTCTTTTTACGAAAATTGGATATCTGGTCGGAAAATTACATTCAAAAAAAGGGAATTCTTGATGCGAATGGCTCATTTATTCAAGTAGATCAAAAAGATGAATTGGGAATAAAAATTTCTAATAATGAAGAATTGTTGGATAAGTTGAAAAGTCAGACGGTTATGTCTCCTGCCCCTAAGTTTGAAAGACAACAAAATTTACCACCTTTTGATTTACTCGCCGCGGAACAAGTATATGTTATGGATAATATCCAGGTACAGTCGATGGGGGAGCAAATCGAGAAAACATTATTCGAATTTGGTGTTCCTGCCAGGGTAGCTGGATATCGAATAGGACCAACAGTTACACAATTTGCGGTTGAGCCAGGATTTGTAGAAAAAGAGAATCCAGATGGATCTTTCAGTAAACATAAGGTGAGAGTCTCACAAATTTCTTCTCTCGCTAGAGATTTAGCATTAGCATTATCCGCCGAGCGATTACGTGTTGAAGCTCCTGTTCCAGGACGATCATATGTTGGAATTGAAGTTCCCAATTTGCAATCCAAAATGGTTCGCTTGCGACCTATTCTTGAATCGGAAATATTTCAAAAACTCAGTTCGCCTTTAAGCCTCGCGCTTGGACAGGATGTTTCAGGACAGGCAGTTGTTGCAGATTTAGTGAAAATGCCTCACCTGTTGATCGCCGGGACAACTGGATCGGGGAAATCTGTCTGTGTCAGCGCAATTACAGCCTGTTTGTTGATGAATAATTCCCCGGACAATCTACGGATAGCTATGTTAGATCCAAAAATGGTTGAACTTGTTCGGTTTAATGGGGTACCTCATTTACTTGGTAAAGTAGAAACCTCGATTGATCGAATGGTAGGTGTATTGCAATGGGCAATTTCGGAAATGGATCAAAGGTATCGTCTGCTGGAAGAAGCTAAAGCCAGAGATTTAGATGCTTACAACAATAAAATGATGAGAAAGAATCAGCCAATTCTACCAAGAATTGTCATCATCATTGATGAACTCGCTGATCTGATGCTATCTGCTCCCGATCAAATCGAACATGGGCTTGTCCGTTTAGCGCAAATGGCTCGTGCAGTAGGAATGCACCTGGTGGTTGCGACACAACGACCGAGTGTGGATGTAGTCACTGGGTTGATCAAGGCGAATTTTCCAGCGAGAATTGCTTTCACAGTGGCTTCCTCCATTGATTCGCGTGTGATTTTGGATATGAATGGCGCTGAAACACTAATGGGAAAAGGTGATATGTTGTTTTTAGCACCGGATAAAGGTTCTCCTCAACGTGCGCAAGGTATAATGGTTACCGATCATGAAATCGACCAGGTGATTGGATTTTGGAGACAATCTGAAAACACAATTATTGATTCCTCCGCTCCATGGGAAGCTCTCATGAAAGTGATGGAAGAATCAGGTGGAGATGATCTTATCAAACAGGCAATTGATCTGGTGAAAACAAGTCGTAGGGCCTCAGCTTCTCTATTGCAACGGCGATTAAGGATAGGTTTTCCACGTGCGGCACGGTTATTAGATCAATTAGAAGAGATGGGTGTGGTTGGACCTGGCCAGGGAGGGGGCAAAGATCGTGAAGTCCTTATCGATCCCAACGATGATTGGGAAAATATGAAAAATGTGAATGAGGACGAGGATTAATTGGCTTTGAATGTTTTTTCTTGACAGTTCTAAGTCCGTACGATAGGATAATCAAATCAAAAAAAATTGAATGGAAGTGTGTTTTGGATAATTCTACAAAGAAAAAAATTAGCTTTTCTGACTTAATGAGAATTAAATTTAAAGGAATTTTAGATCCGATTGGAAATTTTTTGAACAGCCTTGGTCTAAAACCCAATATGATCACAATCTTTGGATTGGTTGGTCATTTCATAGCTGCAATTTTTTTGGCTTTTGGTGAAATCATGTGGGGTGGAATCATATTATTGATTTTTGCACCGATTGATGCACTCGATGGGACTATGGCTCGTTTGAGAAATGAACCTACACGATTTGGTGGTTTTGTCGATTCAGTTACAGATCGATTTTCAGAATTAATTATTTTTGCAGGATTGTTGTATTTCTTTGCTCAACAACATCACACCTTAGCCATAATGCTATTATATTTTGCTGCAGCCGGATCGATAATGGTGTCATATACAAGAGCCCGGGCTGAGGCATTAAATTATGAAGCAAAGGAAGGATTGATGACAAGGTTGGAACGTTTAATTATTCTGATACCTTGTTTAATCTTCAATATTCCAGTTGTAGCATTAGGAATCCTGGCAGTGACGGCAAATTTCACTGCTTTACAAAGAGTTGCATCAGTAAGAAAACAGGCATATCTGGCGAAAGATGTCGTTGGATTATCAAAAAATAATAATTAGAGGTGAGAAATGCCAGAAGGATTTTATATAGGAAAATTGTTTATCCATTTTTACGGCGTCATCATTATGTTTGGAGCAGTGTTAGCAGCCTGGTTATCAACAGTTGAAGCGAAACGGCGAGGATATAACACAGATATTATTTGGGATGTTATGCCTTGGCTTCTAATTGCTGGGATTATTGGTGCTCGCATCTGGCATATACTAACCCCACCAGCTTCTATGGTGGAAATGGGAATTACGACAAAATATTACCTTACCCATCCATTGGACGCAATCAATATTCGTGCTGGGGGGTTAGGTATTCCTGGTGGAGTCATCGGTGGGGCTTTGGCATTATGGTTCTATACCCGTAAAAAGAAATTAAGTTTTGGCTCCTGGGTTGATATCATTGCTCCTGGTCTGGCGCTCGCTCAAGCGGTTGGGAGATGGGGAAATTTTATAAATCAGGAATTGTATGGCGCGCCAACTGATTTGCCGTGGGCAATCTTTATTGAGCCTTCCAGACGGTTACAGGAATTTATTGATGTTGCTTATTATCACCCGATGTTCCTGTATGAATCAATTTGGAACTTATTGATTATGGCATTTTTATTGATATTAAGCAGGAAAATGAAAAACAAATTATTCCGAGGCGATATTTTCCTTGTTTATTTGGTGCTTTATCCAGTTGGAAGGTTTTTATTAGAATTTATCCGGCTTGATCCCTCTAATGTTGGTGGAATTAATGTTAATCAGTCCATCATGGCAATTATTGCTTTTTCAGCGATAATCTTGCTCATACTCAAGAGAACTTTGCTCAAGGATAAACAGAGTATTGAACCTTATCCAGAGACAGCTTTAAAAGCTGGATAAATTTTGATAAACGGATGCGTTTTACCATTTGGTGAAGAAAATTGATTAAGACGGAATTGTTGACAAAATTCTTTGGTGATTTTAAAGCAGTCGATCAAGTGAATCTTGAAGTGCCTGCCGGTCAAATCCTTGCCTTACTAGGACCAAATGGCGCTGGTAAAACGACGACTGTTAGAATATTGTCCTCAATACTTAAACCCACCAGAGGTTCGGCAAAAGTCGCAGGATTTGATGTTGCATCCCAACCCTCTGAAGTTCGAAAAATGGTTGGCGTATTAACTGAACATCATGGATTGTATGGGCGAATGAATGCAGATGAATATCTGCTGTTTTTTGGAGAGCTCTATGGATTTTCCAAAAGCTATGTGATGAATAGGATCAATCCGATGTACGAGCAATTAGGGATGATAAATTATCACAAGAAGCGGCTTGCAGAATATTCTAAAGGAATGCGCCAAAAATTGGCGCTGGTCAGGGCTTTAATTCATGAACCACCTGTGCTTTTATTAGATGAACCGACTTCAGCAATGGATCCTGAAAGTGCAAAAATTGTAAGAACGGCGATTAAAAGTCTCAAGAATAAAGAAAGAACAATCATTCTGTGTACACACAATCTGTCAGAGGCTGAAGAATTATCTGATCAAATTGCCATCATTCAAGATGGAAAAATTATTCTTCAGAAATCAATTCAAGATGTAAGAAATTCTCTTTTTGGTACTCCGGTTTTTATTGCCAAATTTGATCAACAAATTGACAGAAATCTATTGGATTTGCCTGATGGTATACAAATTCTTAAAAATGTTGACCAGGAAATATATTTTAAGATTACCAATCCAAATGATCAAAACCCAGGTTTGATTCGATTGTTGTCTGAACAATACAACCTGATTTCTTTTACTGAGTTTTCCAAACGTCTAGAAGATGCATATCTCGGTGCAGTCAAACCGGATAATCAGGATGAGATTCATGATTAGTAACATGAAAACTGCTTTGGTAATAACGCGAAGAGAGGTACGAGATCAATTTCGTGATTGGCGTATCATTTTTCCAATTTTAGGCCTGACCATCTTTTTTCCTTTCTTAATGAACTTCACCACAGCACAGGTTTTAGAATTTGTTAACCGTTATGGTGCCTCAATCGTAGGCGAACGGTTGGTTCCATTTTCTATGATGATTGTTGGATTCTTTCCAATTTCTGTATCCTTAGTTATTGCTCTGGAAAGTTTTGTGGGTGAAAAAGAACGCGGCAGTATTGAGCCCTTGTTTAATACCCCCTTATTGGATTGGCAAATTTATATTGGAAAAATACTTTCTTCCATCGTTCCCCCATTAATTGGTAGCTTTTTTGGTATGGCAGTTTATTGTATCGGATTGGTTTTTAACAACGTTCCTTTACCTGAATTACAACTGATTTTTCTGATTATTTCCATTACAATCATTCAGGCTATTGTAATGGTTGCTGGAGCTGTTGTAGTTTCCTCCCAGGCTACTTCGGTTCGTGCTGCAAATTTATTAGCAAGTTTCATCATCATACCTATGGCATTGTTAATTCAAGGTGAAAGCATTGTTATGTTCTGGGGTAATTATGGAACTCTATGGTGGGTTGTATTCGGGCTTTCTGTTCTGGCAGTATTGTTATTAAGGATAGGACTTGCGCACTTTAGTCGGGAAGAATTACTTGGCAGGGAAATTGATGTGCTAAATATACGTTGGGGATGGAAGATTTTTAAATCAGGTTTTTTGGGGAAAGCATCCAATATTAAAGAATGGTATCAAATTGAAGTGGTAACAACTTTAAAGGAGTTGCGAATTTCCATCCTTATTATTTTTTTATTTCTATTAGCAGGGTTCTATATTGGCTCAACCCAAATATCAAAATTTGAATTCCCAATTGAACAATTAGGTGTGGAGAATATGGAACAACAATTGATGCAATTGAGTTCAAATTGGTCTATCGGCAATTTTTCTCCTGTGCTGCTAATTTTTTGGCAAAATTTTCGAGTTATATTAATATCGTTTATATTGGGTGTTATAACCTTAGGGATTTTTGGTGTTATTCCACTCATGGCCTCCATGGGAGTTGTGGGATATATAATGGCTCTTCTGGAAAAAATCGGATTGGACGTCGGCACATATTTTTTTGGTTTTATCATCCCGCATGGCATATTTGAAATTCCTGCAGCATTAATTGCAATCGCAGCGATTTTTCATATGGGTGTTTTGGTAGCAACACCGGATACAGATTTTACCATCGGAGAAGTATGGATAAAATCGATAGGTAATTGGTCAAAGGTGATGGTGGCTTTGGTGATTCCCATGCTATTTATTGCTGCAATCATTGAAGCCTGGATTACCCCTAAGTTGGCACTCTGGTTACTATTCTAAGCAATTAATTACCAGCCCTGTAGGTAAGGAATCCATTCTTCCTCTGCTTGATTGTTTCTCATAAATATATATGTTGCATTGCTAGGAGGAGGTTCTGGCTTGCGTTGAAGTTTCATATTCGAATCCTGTAATGTTCTGCCACCTTTTTTATGGTTACAATAAGAACAAGCAGTTACCAGATTCTCCCACGTAAAGGTACCACCAAGATGTTTTGGAAGAATATGATCAATGGTCAAATTAACGGAATGGTTTCCACAATATTGACACGTGTAGTGGTCTCGACGGAAAATTTCTTTTCGGGTTAAGTGTACCTGTGCTCTCGGTCGGTGAATCATTCTTTGTAATCTTATTACTGATGGAATTGGGAAGCTCTGGTTGACACTCTTTAAATACCCACGACCATTACTGACAAGGGTTGCTTTGTCGGTGATAATGAGTCCGAAAGCCCGTTTTAAATCACAGATATTAATCGGCTCAAAATTAGCATTTAGAACAAGAACTTGATCAGACATAAATATCCTGTTTATGTATCGTCTCAATAATCCGTGGTTGGCGGATATCACCAACAAAAACACCTTGGATTCGGATGAAAAAATACCTGTTTTTGATTATAGCAGATCGTATTATTTTCTTACACATGCGAATTGCCTCACAATTAATCTTACTCTAGAAAAGAACGTTGGCTCAAAAAGAATGTTACCCTAGAGCGGAAAAATCTCCGCGGAGGGAGCAAATGATGAGTCAAAGAAGTAAACGGGAGATGATCGAAACAATTCGACCGCGGTACTTAAAAGCAAATAGAGCGGGAAAACATAAAATTCTGGATGAATTTATTGAAACCACTGGCTATCATCGAAAATATGCAATAAGAGTTTTGAAGCACGGCCCTAAGCGTAAAGGGCTGAAGAAACCTGGACGAAGGAAAATTTATCAAGGCGAGGTGGTACAGGCTTTAGAGAAAATATGGGAAATTTATGGAAGGATTTGTTCAAAAAGATTACACCCTTTCCTGCCAGAAGGTGTCCAAATTTTAGAGCGATGTAATGAACTACATTTATCACCCGAAATACAACATTTGTTATTAAATATGAGCCGGGCTACCATCGACCGATGTCTGAAAAAAGCTCGCTTTACACACCCACAACATGGAATATCGACAACGAAGCCAGGAAGTTTACTCAAACAAGCTATTCCAGTTCGCACTTTCACTCCATGGGAAGATGAGCACCCAGGTTTTCTGGAGATCGATCTCGTAGCACATTGTGGTTCTAGTGTGGAAGGGATCTATCTCAACACGCTTACGGCTACAGATTTAGCTACAGGTTGGACAGAATGTCTAGCTTTGCCTAATAAAACACAAGCAGCGGTTTCAGCAGCGATTGAGCTTCTACGTCAGAATTTACCTTTTCCATTGTTAGGGTTGGATTCTGACAATGGAAGCGAGTTTATTAATGACACCCTTTACAGATACTGCCTTTCTGAGCAAATTACCTTCACCCGTTCTCGTCCTTACAAAAAGAATGATCAGGCTCACGTAGAGCAAAAAAACTGGTCAGTCGTTCGTCATACAGTTGGTTATATTCGTTTAGATACTCCAGAAGAATTAGATTTGCTACATTCCATTTATTCTGATCTACGTCTCTATGTAAACTTCTTTCAACCAGTGCTTAAATTAGTTGGAAAAGAACGGATTGACGGAAGAACAATCCGCATGTATGATCGAGCTAAGACACCTTATCGCCGAGTGTTGAACCTCGAAGAGCTTCCATTCGATATGAAGGCTCGACTTTCTGCCCAATATATGATGTTGAATCCAGTTTCTCTTCGAACAAGTATTGATCAAAAAATAGCTTTATTGTGGAAAATTGTTCGGTAACATTTTTATTTGAGGCAACGTTACATTAAAAGTAACTTTTTATTTTGAGGCACTACGCATGGGAGCAGAAAAAAATTTCAATTGTTGAGAACTATTAATGCATAATGTTTGTTATACAATCATTGTACAATTTGAAGAAGAGGAGATAGAATTTACTAAATTCGTTAAGAAAAAATAAGGAAAGAAATAAAGGATTTACGAATGAAAATACTAATATCTGGTGGCTCTGGTTTTTTAGGACAAGCTTTGACTGAAAGATTTCTCAATGCTGGTTATGAAATTATTGTACTGACAAGGACAAAATTTGGCCGAAAGGAAACCGAAAAATTAAAAAATGTAGAATGGGATGCTCGATCCAAAGAGCCATTAATCCCAATTCTTTCTGACGTGGATGCAGTTATTAACCTCGCAGGGGAAAATATTGGGCAGGGAATGTGGACGAAAACAAAAAAAGAACGGATTATTAATTCAAGAGTTCTGGCGGGAAAAGCCTTATCGCAAGCCATTTTGGATGCACCACAAAAACCAGTTGTATTTATCCAGGCTTCTGGGATTGGTATCTATGGCACGAACAACCAGAAGATTTTTGATGAAAATTCTCCAACAGGTAGTGATTTTATTGCAGATGTAGCAAAACAATGGGAATCCTCATCGAGTAGTTTAGATAACGCAGGAATTCGTAGAGTGATTGTCAGAACTGCAATAATTTTGGAAAAATCTACTGGAACATTACCATTGATGACATTGCCTTTTAAAATGTTTGTAGGTGGTCCTTTGGGAAATGGTCGTCAAATGATATCCTGGATCCATTTAGAAGATTATATTCGTGGAATAGAATTTATTCTGCATAACAAGGATTTATCTGGAATTGTAAATTTTTCAGCACCGAACTCATATTCAAATACTGATTTTGGGAAAATTATTGGTAAGGTAATGCGGAGACCATTCTGGTTTCCTGTTCCAGGATTTGGTCTGAAATTGGTGCTAGGAGAAAAAAGCACTCTGATTTTAGAGGGACAAAGTGTTTTTCCGAAAAAATTATTGGATTATGGTTTTAAATTTTCATATCCGGATTTAGAAGAGGCATTAAAAGATATTTACTCAAAATAAACACATCTTAACAAAACGAGGTTGTTGTGTATTTTTGTGTTGATTGTCAATATAACACCTTAATCGCTATGATTAATTGAATCCATAAACACAATTAATCAATCAATCGAATTCTTTGAGTGTAATTCGTGTTAGAATTGCGATTACTTTTCAAGAAAGGTGGTCAATATCATGAATATGATTAAGAATGCATTTGAAGAATTAAAATGGCGGGGAATGCTTTTTGATTACGTGGATGGTATTGACAATATTCTAAATGAGAAAAAAGTGACTGTCTATAATGGGTTCGATGCCACAGCAGATAGTCTTCATGTGGGACATATGGTGCCATTGTTGGCATTAGCTCGTCTTCAACGCTTTGGTCATCACCCAATAGCTTTGGCAGGTGGTGGAACCAGTATGATTGGTGACCCGAGCGGCAAATCCGCCGAGCGACAATTACTGAGCAGTCAGATTATTGAAGAAAATGTTGAATCAATCAAGCAACAATTAGCTCACTTCCTGGATTTTAATGTGAAATCAAATCCAGCCAGGGTCTTAAATAATGCTTCCTGGTTGATGGATTTACACCTGATTGAATTTTTAAGAGATATTGGGAAGCACTTTACGATCAATTACATGTTGGCAAAGGATTCAGTTAAATCGAGAATTGATCGGGAAGAAGGTATTTCCTATACTGAATTTAGCTATATGTTGCTACAGTCATACGATTTTCTACACCTCAATAAAAACGAGAATTGCATTCTTCAGACCGGAGGAAGTGATCAATGGGGAAATATCACTGCCGGGACTGAATTGGTGCGTAGAGTGACCGGAAATTCGGTTTATGGGATGGTATATCCACTGATTACAAAATCAGATGGAACGAAATTTGGAAAAACCGAATCAGGCTCCGTATGGCTAAAGCCAGAAAGAACATCACCTTTTACATTCTATCAATTTTGGCTAAATACAGACGACAAAGATATAGTAAATTATTTAAAATTCTTCACCTTCTTGCCGAAAGACGTTATTGGTGAGTTGGAATTTTCTGTAAAAGAACGACCCGAAGAAAGAGAAGCTCAAAAAAGGCTTGCGAAAGAAATTACCGCTATCGTTCATGGTGAAACCGCACTAAGTAGAGCCGAACAGGCTACTCAGGTTTTGTTTGGTGGAAGTATGGAAGGTTTGTCAGGTGGAGATATTGAAGAAATCTTTTCAGATGTTCAATCCTCAGAACTGCCCCGCACATTTTTTGAAATGCAGGGAAAACCCATAGTAGAATTACTGGTGGATTGTGGTGTGGCAAAATCCAAAGGGGAAGCAAGACGATCAATTCAGGAAGGTGGAATCAGCCTGAACAACATTCGGGTAACAGATTTGGATTTGTCCGTCCATTCAACAGATTTTATTGAAAATCGTTACCTGGTATTGAGAAAAGGTAGAAAGAATTATCACCTGGTAAAGGTTAACTAAAATTTCACAAAAGGAACAAATTCGAGATCAAATTATTGGCTACCAGAAGTCAGAATTTGTTCCATAATTTCCTGGCCAATTAGTCTTGCATTTTCAGGGGTTCCGGTTTCTAAAGTCAATACCAGAATTAATGGGGTAGCTTGCCAATCAGGTAATGTGCCAGAGATATACCAATGAACAGGTTTCTCATCTGAAAAATTTGATGAGGTAATTTCCCACGCTGGAAATTCTTGCCGGCTTAAATAGGTGGCAGTTTGATTGGCAGATAATCGATCCATAGCTTGAATTGGTTCTTTTGAAGTAAGAACCAACCAATTGAGTTGGGGTGTATTTACTGCAGTTATAAGTCTTGGATAAGGGATGTATCCGGCATTTGAAAAAGTTGCAACAGCTCTGGCTACCTGCAAAGGGGAAAGCAGAACTGATTCTAAAGATTGACTGATTTCTGAATCTATTACCAAAGCTGGTACAGCAGGCAATTCAAATGGGTATGATTCAGACCAACCAAACTTCTGAATCATTTCATTCGTATTGCCAGAATTGAGTAACAAACGAAGTGTATTGTTAGCATGCTCGCAACCATTCATAAGTGCTATTCCCAGGTTGGATTTTTGCGATGAACTCAATGGAAATGCACATTGTCCAGTTTCATAAAAAGTCTCTTTATGTAGATCAATAGAATTTTCTTGTAAATTCGCTAAATAGAACAAAGAAGCCAGGTTGCCAATTTCATACTTGCCTTGTGAAACCCGATTTAACAATGGAGCATTTTGATCAAATGATAACTCATTCCAATCCGCTTCAAGCTGGTTGGCATTAAAACCGGGAGAAGACCAGATTGCTAAAATTTCACCATTTTTTGCATTCATTATTAAACCACCACCATGGTAGTCTTCGAGTGCAGTCACGATCTGTTTTTGTCTGGAAAGATCTATTGTTGTACGGATATTAAGACCATCCGGTGGGCGAGCGTAAATTAATTGATTCCACCAAATATTCGATGAAGGAATTCCTGCCAATCCTCTCAGATACGAATCCATACTAGCCTCAAGACCACTTTGACCCAGGAAAGGATGGTTATAACCAGCAGTGGTTGATAAAGATGGCTCATTCAACCAGCGTGAGTAAGATCCTCTTTCACCCGTGGTTATCGTAATTGGATTATTTTGCCGGTCTAATATGTCTCCTCGAGGTACAAAGCGATCATTAATTATTTTCCGGAAGTTGTCGGTTCGATTTAATAATTGGTCTGAACGTATGATAGACCAATACGTTGTTAAAATACTGATCCCAATAAAACAAATGACAACAGCAGAATAGGATAGTAAATATGGTTTAACTTCCTGTTGAACTGTGGCTTTGGAAGATTGATTTTGACTGATCAAAAGTAAAAACAAGACAGCAATAAACAATGTGACAAGCGATGATCCACCATAGGAAATAAATGGAAGCGTGACACCAGTTAATGGCAAGAAGCGTGTATTTCCACCAATGATTAAGATTGACTGGATTGATAAAAAAATCGTTATGCCTGAAGCTAAGAGTCTCTGATATTGATTTTGAGATTTGATTGCGATGGAAAAACCTCGAAAAGCAAGAAAAGTGTACAAACTGATAATGAATAATCCCCCAAATAAACCAAGTTCTTCATTGATAGCTGCAAATATGAAATCAGATATTGCTACCGGTACAATTCCTGGACTACCTAATCCTGGACCAGTGCCAAGCAGATGACCAGCTGCAATTGCCTGTATAGATTGAATAATTTGATAAGATCCTCCGGTCGGGTCTACCCAGGGGTTTAGCCAACCGTCAATTCTGATTTGAATAACACCAAAACTTTGATATCCAATAATGCTGGATATGATGAGTATCACCAAAAAATATAAAATGGTTCTTTTCTTCCCGGAAACAACGAAAATAAAAAATGAATAGATTATTAAAAAAATAGTTGCAGTTCCCAGGTCTCGTTGGGCGAACAGGATCATAATGGCAGCACCAACCATGACGATTGATGGTGTCAGTAAAACGGATAATTGATTCCGAAAAGCCCAATGATCTGCAAAGAAAGCTGATAAGTAGATTATAAATAATAATTTTAATGGCTCCGATGGTTGGAAATATATTCCGCAACATCCTAACCATAATCGTGGACCTTCTCCGCCTGGATAAATTCCAAAAAAGAAAGTCAAGCCAGTAATGATCAAACCTATAGATAACCATATATATTTATATCTTCGTGCCTGGCTGATGATAATTGAATATCTTAAAGAAAAGATTAAAAGAAACGAACCAAAGCTGAACCAAATTAATTGTCGCCATCCAAATACGGTTGATAATCGAAATATGGTGAACATACCAATTCCGGTTAATAGGTATATGATTGGTAAAAGATAAGGGTCCCGATTGGGGAGCAAGCGACAGCTTGATTTATGAACAACCAAACTAAAAAAAAGCCAGATGATTAATGCTATCCATTGCTCCCACTTAAGTAATGTGTTCCAACTTAGCGTGCGAATAACTGGGGCGACAGTAAGTATTGTGCTGTAAAGAAATAAAATTAGTCCACCCAATCCAAACAGGCTAAATTGGAGTCGATCTCGATCGTAGAAGAAAAGATTTCTGATTAAATTCACTTTAGATATTTACTGATGAAAATGTTAAGTTTCTCTTTTTCTTTTTGATCCATGAAGCTGGGTGAAGTTGTTAACGCACTTGCCAATGAATGATGACAGTCACAATCATAAGGATCAAAATTCTTTACGAGATTTAAAATTGAATCTCTTGCGACCTGTCCATTTTTTTGGAGAACTTTCATGATCATATCAACTGTGACCGAATCCTCGTGCACATGCCACACATCATAATCGGTTACATGGGCGATGGCTGCATAACACATTTCTGCTTCCTTTGCGAGAAATATTTCTGGAGAGGTTGTCATACCTATAATCGACATCCCCCAGGAACGATATAAATTCGATTCTGCTTTTGTTGAGAATCTAGGACCTTCAATAGTTATCAATGAAGCACCTTTATGAACTGTTGTTCCCGTCTCTGTAACAGCCTTGTTTAATAAATTTGAAAGATGGGGACAGAAAGGATCGGCAGTGCTCACATGAGCAACAAGTCCTGTCTGGAAAAACGTTCGCACCCGGTCTTTTGTAAAGTCTATTAATTGTTCTGGAATCACAATATCGCCAGGTGCGTAATCTTCCCGTAATGATCCACATGCTGAAACAGCAATGATACTCTTAACACCAAGCTTCTTAAAAGCATATATATTCGCTCGATTGTTGATTTCAGATGGTGGAATTCTATGTCCTACACCATGTCGTGCCAGAAAAGCTATTGTTTTTCCAATTGCTTCCCCAATGATGATGGATGAACTGGGTTTTCCAAAGGGGGTATCGATATCAAGTTCATCTTTTATTGATATTTCACCCATCTGATAAACTCCGGTTCCACCAATGACACCCAGATCAATTGTGTAAGTCATCATTTCCTCCATTAAATTATTATCGCGAATTGATTGTATGAATGATTAATTTTATATTGCCAACCTGAAGTAAATCATGATCAGTCAAAATGCATGGTTGTTCAATTCGTTCATCATTTAGGAACGTACCATTGGTAGAGTTGAGATCATGGATCCACCAATTCTGATCTATGAGATAAAGTCTTGCGTGTTGTGCTGATATTGTTTCATCAGGTATGTGGATTTTGCAATTTGGATCGCGACCCAGAAGTACATCATTCTGTTGAATGATAAAAGCTTCCTGATCTGGACGATCCTTAAAAGAAATCCGAATATTGGTTGAAAGTTCTGGTGACAATAATTTTATTTGCGTTTTTAATTGTCGCCAGGTTGTAAAAAATAAAAGGCTGATAAAACCCAACAAAAGCAGTGCCAGAACAATTCTGAGTATGAGAACAACGATAGCTGTCATTTTGAATCTACTATTCTTGGAATTTCTGCGGTTGATCCTTGATCAAAATCGCTCTCATTATTTTCCTCCCCATATACAAGAGGATAAGATGCGACAGATATAACATCACCTGGACGCAGGATAGACTGATTAATCCTTACACCGTTGATAAAGGTACCTGAAGTTGAGTTCAAATCAAAGATCACATAATTCCCATTGATATATCGAATCTGAGCATGATTTCTACTGATTGTTGGATTATCAATAACCAGATGATTATCATTTTTCCTGCCAATTTGAATGATATTTTTTGATAAAGGGAAAATATCCTTATTTGGAAATAAGAGGTATGCATCCGATTTCTTAGGAGTTAAATCGGGTTTCTCCTGATTAGAAGGTAAAACAGCAGTTTCCTCAATTTCATTAATAACAGAATATGAATTGATCCTGAATTCGTCAAGGAATATATCCGGATCTGAGAAAAACTCGATTGTAATTTCACCCGGGAAATACTTCTCATATTCTTCGGCACTCTCGGCTAATGTCCTTTTAATATCCTGTATCCAGGAAAGCTCAATACCTAATGTTTCATAGATTTCCGGATTTACAGCAATGGAAAATATGTTGGGTAATTGTTGGTTATTATTAATAGCCAGCAAAACAATATCCCGCATTCCATTGATAATTGAAATCGCGATTGTTTTTTGAATAGTATTCCATGGCAATAACTGAATACTGCTTTCGATCAATTTCTGCAAGCTCTTTTCGATTTTTTCTAAAAGTTGCCTCATATTTTATAATTATAAAGCGAAAGGGAAAACACGCAATGACACACAAGAAAGCTTCTGGTTATGAAGAAATCGGACATACAGCAGATTTATCACTTAAGGTTTGGGCGACAACGTTGGAAGATTTATTCATTAATGCTCTTTCTGGTATGTATAGCATGATTGACGTATCTGTGAGTGCGGATGATCAACTTGAATTGCAGGAACTTTATTTTGATGAAATGGACCACGAAAGTCTATTGGTTTCTTTTTTAAGTGAATGTAATTTCAAATTACAGAATGAAAAGGAATATCTGGATGTCCATGAAATTATTGTTGGTACGAAATCGTTGATGGTTAAATTTTCAAAATTTCGAATAAATAAATTTGTTAAGGAAATTAAAGCGGTTACCTACCATAACCTGAAAATCAAAAATTCCTCAAAGGGATATTCCGTAGTCATTGTATTTGATGTATGATGGAAGAGGTGCTATGGTTGCAATTACAGATTTTACAAAGATTAGTAATTTTGAATGGGAGCTTCCGAGAAGATTTCGCGCTGATATGCGCGTACCAGTCAGAATTTTTTCTACGAGGAAAATGCTGGAACAAAGTTTGGGAGATTTATCGGTAGAACAAGCAATCAATGCATCAACATTACCGGGTGTCATTGGCTCAATTGTCGTGATGCCTGATATGCATCAAGGTTATGGTTTCCCCATCGGAGGTGTTGCACCTACAGATTTTTCTACTGGTGTCATTTCTCCAGGGGGAATCGGATATGACATAAACTGCGGGGTTAGGTTATTGTCATCACAAATTCCTTACGATCAAGTTAAGGATCAAATTCAATTACTCTTACAGGCATTAAATCATCACTGTCCGAGCGGTGTTGGATCAGAAGGTTGCATTCATTTATCCATTAAAGAACTGGAAGAAATCTGTGAAAGTGGATCGCGCTGGGCACTAAAAAAAGGATTTGCAACCGAACAGGATTTAAGAAGGACAGAAGAAAATGGTTGTATTTTCGGGGCGGATGCAGGTAAGTTAAGTGATCGAGCAAAAAAAAGAGGGCTGCCACAATTAGGCACTCTAGGCAGTGGGAATCATTTTATTGAAATCGACCTGGTAGATGAGGTGTTTGATGATCAAACAGCTGATGTTTTTGGTTTACAACAGGGTACTATCGCTGTAATGATTCATTGTGGTTCCAGAGGTCTTGGTCATCAAGTATGTAGCGATACTGTTCAAACTTTTCAAAAATCTGTTCATAAATATGGGATCAAAATACCTGATCGTGAATTGGTATGTGCACCGATCAATTCACCAGAAGGGAAAGATTACCTGGCAGTTATGAGGGCAGCAGCAAATTATGCCTTCTGCAATCGCCAGGTATTAGCCCATTTAGCAAGAAAGGCATTTGAACAGATTTTAGCGGGAAAAGTGAAAAACTGGCACTTATATCAGGTTTATGATATTGCCCATAATATTGGAAAAATCGAAGAGCATTTGGTTAATGGTGAATACGTTAAGGTCTGTGTTCATCGCAAAGGTGCAACGCGTGCATTTGGTCCAGGGGCAGAAGGAATTCCAGAAGAATTTGCAAAAACTGGACAACCTGTTCTGGTTCCTGGCAGTATGGGAACATCATCCTGGGTGTTAGCTGGTACAAAAATCAGCATGGAGAGATCGTTTGGTTCAAGCTGTCATGGTGCCGGGCGGGTTATGAGTCGACAAAAAGCAAAAAAATCCATCCGGGGTGATCAATTAAAGGCGGATTTGGAAAGAAAAGGTATTTATATTCAAGCCGGTTCATTGGCCGGATTGGCAGAAGAAGCTCCAGCTGCTTATAAAGATGTGGATGAGGTAATAGAAGCTGTCAATGGGGCAGGTTTAACCAGAAAAATCGCCAGATTGGTACCTTTAGCTGTTGTCAAAGGATAAGGGGGATGTTGTTTATTCAATTAAGGTGCCGATAATTGCGATTTTTGCATTGGTTAGTTTTAGGAAATCATTCACTTTGATCTTTATATTTAATCCTATTTGGCCACCCGATACATGCATCCAATCCATGGAATTTGCAGTCTCATTTAGATATTTTTCAGCTTCTTGCGCCCATGATTTACCACCGGGAATCCCAAATAATTCGTATTGGATTTTTCTTGCATTCAGGAATCGAGTGACATTATTCTTGTCCATGATTAATTCTGATTTTTATAAATATGAATTGGATTGCTAAAAATCCACCCACGTTTTTCTCCTAAATAATCAATAAAGCATTCCACTCGATAATAACCAGGTGATTTAGTAATATAGGTACAAATTTCTTGATATTTCCAAATCATGATTGTTTTTCCATTGTGTATCAAATGACACTCCACCGCTTCTGGCAATCTGATTTGCAAAGTTATTGATGATTCAATTTCAATTTCTTCGCCCATGATTGCAGATTTTTGTCTTCCCTGTGCATAAAATCTAAATCCTTTCGTTGGGGAGGGAAGGTCGTATCCAATAAAAGATGTCCCTTTCCTAAATGCATCAATGATTGTTTTACGATCCATTAAATAATTCCCAGTGAGTGGATTTTGAATAAAGATATGATTATTGATTGATTTGAAATGAAATGGGTATGGGAAAATTGTTCGTTTTAGAAATCCTTTTTGCATTTTTAGACAATGGGCATCAGAGCCACCTACTGCTGTCAACTTTTTTCCAGACAGCAGTAATTCATCCCATTTTCTAATTGAATCCGGATGTGGCCCACGAGAATAAAATTGAGGAAAAAAAATATTAAATAATAATTGAAACCAATTTTTAGAGACATTTTTAAGTTCACTCAAATGGTTCCAGATTTCAATTCCAGTATAGCCTTCAACTTCCCAATCTTCCCAGGTAATGGCAGTTTCATTTACCTGTGGAAGAGGATCTTCGAAGGGATGGGCTAAAAAAGATAAACCTCCATTCTTTTTGACATGATTAATTAATTGTTGAACATTTTCTGCATAGGTACATAATTCTTTTGTTTGTCCAAATGTGACCAGGTGACTTTTTTGAGGTTCTCTCAGTTTGTTGTGGATTTCTTCGCCGATGATCACCAGGATTTTCTTCCCGTTTTTTTTGAAATAGCCTTCCAAATTTTGGATTAGAATATTGTGATCAGTAATAATTAATGCATCAATTCCAGCCTGGATACCAGCTTCTGCAATTTTTTGATGGGTCCAATTACCATCGGAATAAACACTATGTATATGGAGGTTTACAACTAATTCTTCCACAGGTTGACTATTTTCCCTTATAAACGTTATAATTCGATCTGTTATTATGAATTCTTGATTGGAGGATAAGCGTGGTAATTTACATAGACATAGCTTTGATTATAACTTCTGTTGCACTGATTATCAGTGTGATTATGCAAAATAAAGGTGTGGGTTTAGGAGGATTGACTGGTGGTGATACTGGTGGGGTTTTTACAGCACGTCGTGGTATCGAAAAAACCTTATTTTATATAACCATCGGCTTAAGTGTTTTATTTTTTATACTAACATTAGCAGCGGTGATTATTCGAAACTAAGCAGTTTTCACAATTCTGGTGTATCAAATTCATAGAACCATCCTGGGCGATTCAATACTGATAAGGTGGTCGCCCAATTTTCTTTAAATAAACCATATGAAAAAATTACGTTGGCAATTACTCATAATATTCTTAACAGGACTGGTTGTTGGTATTTTATTACTCAACGAAAAACCAGATGCACTTGGTGTTGTTGTTCCTGAACCTCAACAGGGCGGTGTCTATAGTGAAGCTCTGGTTGGAAAATTTCAAAGACTAAATCCAGTATTGGATTTTTATAATTCCTCTGACCGAGAATTAAATAGATTGATTTTCAGCCGGATGATTTCCTTTGAGGAACGAGGAATCCCTAAATTAGAGCTGGTGGAAACCTATGGTATTTCTCAGGATGGCACAATCTATAATATCACCTTGCGCCCTGATGTGAAATGGCATGACGGGAGAACACTCACATCGAATGATATTTTATTTACAGTCAATATGATTCGGGATGGTGAAGGTGTGGTTCCAGAAGATATTCGTACTTTTTGGACGAGTGTGGATGTAAAGATACTCAGCGAAAATACTGTCCAATTCCGTCTTCCTGAACCATTTGCACCTTTCCTGGATTATTTATCATTTGGTATTTTGCCAGAACACCTTTTAGGTAATCTCAGTTTTGACCAAATGATCGACTCGGGTTTTAATTTGCAACCGGTCGGAAGTGGTCCTTATTCATTTGAAGGATTAATCACAGAGAATAATCAAATCAAAGGCGTAATTCTTCGAGCAAATCAGAACTATTTTGAGACTCCACCATTAATTGAACAAATGGTTTTCAGATACTTTGAAAATTCCACAGATGCTCTCAAAGCATTTCAGGATGGACTTGTCCAGGGAATCAGCAAAATTGATAATTCAATTTTAGGTAACGTACTTACGCAACCTCAATTAGCACTATATACAGCCAGAGAACCCCGGCTCACATTAATTTTTCTGAACTTAAAAAATTCGGAAGTTCCTTTCTTTCAGGATGTCAATATCAGGAAAGCTTTGTTATCAGGCTTAAACCGTCAAAAAATGATTGATAAAATTCTTAATAGCCAGGCAATTATTGCAGATGGTCCGATTTTGCCAGGAACGTGGGCTTATTATGATGGAATTAAAACTGTTGAATTCAACCAGTTGAATGCTCTTCAATTAATCAAAGAAGCTGGTTATGTTTTAGGTGGTGAGAATTCAACCGTGCGAGCGAAGGATGGTGTTGAGTTTAGATTTGAACTGCTTTATCCTGATAATGAAATTCATCGGGAAATGGCTGTAATGATTCAACAAAATTGGGAAGCATTGGGTGCTGCTGTAGAAATTCGTGGTGTCCCGTATTCAGAGCTGATTGAATCGTATTTAAACCCCCGTTCTTACCAGGCTGTATTAATTGATCTCGATCTTTCCTGGACGCCTGATCCAGACCCTTATCCTTTTTGGGATCAGGTTCAGGCAACCGGTGGTCAAAATTATTCACAATGGGATAATTTTGTTGCCAGTGATTATCTTGAACAGGCAAGAATAACGACAAATTTAATTGATCGCTCATTGTTTTATAGAAACTTCCAGGTAGTTTTTGAAGAAGAATTACCTGCAATTCCATTATTTTATCCGGTCTACAACTTTGCAGTTTCCAAACAAATTCAAGGTGTTACGATTGGCCCTTTGTTCGATACAAGTGATCGGTTTATGACAGTTAAAAATTGGTTCATTGTTGGTCCCATTCCAGAAAACACATCAACACCTGTCTCAACCAATGATAATGGAACTGAATAATGTGGAATATTGAATTGGAAAAGGAAATTCTTAATGAAATGCTCTCTCTATGGGAACCATTTCTGTTTTCCAAAGAAATTTATTGGCCAGTTCATCCGAATAAAAAAAAAGTTCCTCAATCATCTCGAACATTAAGGGTTAGTGCAGGTCGATTACTGATTACGATCAAAATCCTTAGCAATTGGATTGAAAACGATCAACAACAATTTTCTGCTGAAGAAGAAAATATTAACTTTTTTCATGGCTTAATAGATCGTTGGCAGGCAAATTGGACCAAAAAGGTTTCGCAGGAACTGCCAGTGAGAATCAGGGAATGGAAAAGACTTATTACTGATTTGCGCGTAGATAATGAATATTCTCATATCCAATTGGTCAATCAGCTTCAAATTCGATTGATGATTGATTTATTATTGAATCAATTGAAGAACCAGGAAATAACAATCTTCCTTCAACAAATGGATGGACTGGATCTTAAGTTTAGATACCAGACAGTTGAAAGCGATTTTGTTTGGGATGAAAAGGAAATTATTATCTTTCCAAAAAGTGATTATTGGTATTTATATCGAAAATTTTCGCAACCCGGAGGATAAATAATGAGTTTTTATACAAAAACAGGGGATGATGGAACGACTGGATTGCTCGGAAAAGATCGGATTAAGAAATACGATAATAGAATGGAAACTATTGGATGCCTGGATGAAGCCAGTGCTGTTTTAGGGTTATCCAGAGCATTTGTTTGTTCCACTGAAATTCAGGAAATCATATTGAAGGTACAAAGACAGTTGTATCTGGTTATGGGTGAAGTGGCTTCCGAAAAAGAAATTGCAGAAAAGTTCCGTTCGGTAAACCAGGAAAGTGTTTTGTGGATAGAAACAACGATTGACAGAATCAGTCAGAACACGTCCATTCCTTCTGAGTTTATTGTGCCGGGGGATACAAAAGGGGGATCGTTTCTCGCATTAGGTCGGACAGTGGTTCGCAGAGCTGAACGCAGATTGGTGGAACTTATTGATGCTGGGGTGATTGAAAATCAGGAATTGTTACGCTATTTAAATAGACTTTCATCTTTATTATTTGTTTTGGAACTTTATGAAAATTATATCTCTGGAAAAGGCGAACAAACATTGGTGAAATAATGCATTTAACAGGAACCATTATCAACGTTGTTACCATTCTTTTGGGAGGTTTTATAGGGCTTGTACTGGGGAACCGTTTACCAGAAAGAATTCGCTATACGGTAATGATGGCACTAGGTTTATTTACATTGGCATATGGAATTCGATTGTTTATTCAAACAGGTAATGCTCTGGTTGTATTAATCAGTATGTTAATTGGATTGTTATTAGGAGAATGGTGGCGAATTGAGGATGGACTTAACCACCTGGGTGTATTTCTTGAAAGACACTTTAATCGTAATAAAGGAATTGAGAGTGCAAAGTTCATTCGGGGATTTCTGACAGCCTCATTGCTATTTTCTATTGGGCCAATGGCAATCCTGGGTTCTGTTCAAGATGGTTTGACTGGAGACTTCAACACGCTTGTTATAAAGTCAATTATGGATGGATTTGCTTCCATCGCTTTTGCATCAAGTTTAGGAATTGGTGTTTTGTTTTCTAGTCTGGTGATATTGGTTTATCAGGGTGGTATATCATTACTGGCTACACAAATGCAATTCTTATTGAATGAGCAATTCTTAGCAGAGTTTAGTGCCATTGGCGGAATTATGTTGATGGGGATTGCGGTTAGCAGCTTACTTGAGATAAAAAAAATACGAGTAGCCAACTTTCTGCCTGGCTTCTTAATATTACCTTTGATTATCTGGTTATTTAATCTTTTTGGGATTTATTAAGAAAAGGTCTGAACACAAATAATGGATTCAGACCCACATATTCTTAATTTTTATTCTTAATTTTTTTTTTACCTACCTAACAATCCATCGATTGTTGAGAATAGGGTATCACTATAAACGATATTTCCATTTACTGTAAATGAAGGAGTAGCATTGACCCCCAGGGATCTTCCATAGCGTAATCCCTCCTGAACATCAGCGTTATAACGATTGCTATTGAGGCAAGATCGGAAGTTATTTTCATCCAAACCTAAAGTTCCTGCGAAAGCAACCAGCCTTTTATCGCTAAAATTTCCTGCATTTTCACCATTCCAATTCAGGAAAAGCATATCGTGGTAATCCCAGAAACTGCCTTGCTCTTCAGCACAATAAGCTGCTTCAGCTGCTTGAATGGATTCATTTCCAAGAAAGCTAAATGGCACATATTTGAATAGAACATCACCAGTTGCCACATAACGATTGATGAAATCTTCTTCAAAATTGTCCCAAAAACGATAACATGCAATACATTGAAAATCAGAAAATTCTTCAACAACGATGGCTGCATTGAGGTTTCCCATCGTTAATCCATTCGTTTCAGGTCTTGCTTTCTCTTCAATTTGTTTAATTTCCCCAACAGGTTTTTGAGATTGATAAATAACAAACGCAGAAATTAATAGTGATATTGCAATAACACTGAATAAAATAAATTTGCGTTGGTTCTGTACTTTTTTTAATCTTTTGTTTCTAATTTCTTCTCTTTTTCCCATTCTTTCCTCCATGTAATCAGGAATTTAACTGAAAAATAGGTCAAAGTCAATCTAAAATGTAAAGTTTAAGCAGAATTTTTACTCAAACATAAATCAGGACTGGATATTTTTCTTCGGTTTTGATAAATCCAAATTTTGAATATAATGACTGTGAAGAAAAATTGTCATCCTGTGTATTGACAGTTATTTTATAGATTCCGTGCGATACATAATAATTTAGTAAATCATATAATAAAGCACTGCCAATTTTATTTCGTTGATATTCTGGATCCACAGCCAGTCTGGCCAGGTGTGCATTTGAATACGACTCGGTACACATCTGATATCCAATAGTTTTACCATTATGTAGTGCGATTGTAGTATAACCAGATTGCTGAAAGGCTTTTTGCAATGATTCCTCAGGTAATTGCCATAAAGGGGCAAAACTTTTCGAGTCGATTACTGCAATTTCAGATAAATCCTTGTATCCAGCTCTTTGAATTGTTATTTCATTCATGGGTTGGGAAAATTGAATTTTCTTTTGGTGCCATTCAAAAACGATGATATTTTGGTAAGGGGTAAATGATTTCGTAAGCAGTAAATTGACAAACCAATTATGAATTCCTAAGACAGCAATCATATTGATCTTACCAGGATAATAAGGGGAAAGACTTTTAAATAGAATATCCCACACTTCATCATTTGAATACTTGGACGAACACGCAAATAACCTGATCCAGGCTACTCCATTCACTTCACTGGGAGCAGCTAAACATGCAATTATTTCATCATTTTTTTGAGCAATCAAAAATGGTTGAAAACCAAGCCAATCAAGAATCGGCCGCCAGTCTAAATGTTGATGGATATAAAATTCAAACCTGAGAAAATTTTCTAACGCTTTTTGATCTTTTTCTTCTGCCGGTCTAACAATTATTTGTGATTCCATCGATAACCATTGATTATTACCGGTTAATGATTTTCATAACAGTATCAGTTAAACTTTTTAAGATTTTTTCTCTTTTGGATAGCTTTGGTAAATTATTTAACGCTGTTGTCATATATCCCAAAGCTTCCAATTTTTTTCCTTGCTGTATTTGAAGTGAAGATATTTTTTTGAGCACATACGCTCTGGATTCTTTTTCCCCTGCCTTTTTAAGAATTTCTGAGGCTTGCTGGTATAAGTCTAAAGCTAATGTTTTTTCACCAAGACCTTCAGCTGCTGACGCTTGATTACCAAGAGCCATTCCGCAATTTTTCCAATCATTGAATCTCTCAAATACTAAATGAGTATCTTTTGCCAAATCAAAAGCTTTTTGGGCATTACCTCCCATCAGGAACGCAACACTCGCATTATTTCTCATTTCGGCAGAATTATGAAGATCTTTTATCTCAAATAAATGAGCAGAAATCGATTCGAATGAATCGGCTGCATCCAAATATTGCTTCTTAGTAAAAGCAATGTGAGCGTTTTTTATTTCATTTTCGATATTCATATTCTTTATAGGGTAATTTCTAATAAACCTTCTGCGACGTGACGTAATTTTTTAACATCTAGCTCACTCAATTTCATTGCTAAATCTAAATAAGGAGCATTGATAGGTTTTGTAATAAATTCCCGAAAATCTTGAGGTAGTTGTCGCAGACTCATTATTTCAGCGTTTTCTTTTCGCCAAACACCAATCTTTCCCTGATTATCATAAAAGAATTCAATTTGACAATTTAGGCATTTGGCAATAATTTCAAGAACAGGGATTGGTATCTCTACTTCTCCACTCTCATATTTCGATAATTGATCAACTTCCATTTCTGCACAGTCAGCTAACATCTCAATTGATATTTGATGTTCCTGTCGTTTTGCTTGAATATTAGCTCCAATAATCTTATTCCTGAGATGGATTAATTTTTGAAAATTCTCACCATCCTTGGATTGAATAGGTAATTGGAGAATTTGTCTCCCCCAAAAATGTTCTATGGGAAGGTTATAAGTAAAAGCAAGGATTTCTAATTCGGGAAGGCTGGGTGGAAAAATTCCATGTTCTATGTCGTGTAATCGATTTTCAGAAATTCCTGTTTGAGTGGATATATCAAAAACCGAAGCATTTTTGGAAAGACGGGCATCAGTCAATAATAATCCTATTTTTTTACTCCGAATTTGAATGTAAAGCCTGTTATTCTTCATAATGCTGCTCCCAATATCTGGTTACCATTTTTTGTATGACTTCTATAAATAATGGTTGGCGAGTGTTTTTGGTGGGTAAAAAACCTCGAAATACACGCTTACAAGTAATTATAGAATATTTACAATTTTTTTTTATTTTTAAAAATTATAACATTTAATACTATCTTCGTTGTCGTCCACTGGCTAAAATCTGTGCAACACTTGCTCCAAATACTTCTGGTCCCAATATAAAACCATTCTGCTCTAATCGAGTAGTAAAAAAGGGTCTGATTCCAGTTGGCTTTAGTTCACCAATAACCTTTCCGTCTGGCAGAATACCCGTTTTATCAAATTTAAAAATATCTGTCATGACGATTGTAGGTCCCTCCATTCCAGCAACTTCTGTAATGGAGGTTATTTTTCGGCTACCATCACTTAATCTGGATTGTTGAACAATCAAATCAATAGCGCTGGCAACTTGCTCTCGAATTATATGGATAGGAATTTCCATGCCTGCCATCATACACATGGTTTCCAGTCGAGATAATGCATCACGGGGGGCATTGGCGTGTAATGTTGTCAAAGAACCATCATGACCAGTGTTCATTGCCTGTAACATATCTAATGCCTCTCCACCTCTTACTTCGCCCACAACGATCCGGTCAGGACGCATACGTAATGAATTCCGCACCAATTCCCTGATGGAGACCTGAAATTTCCCCTCGATATTGGGAGGTTTTGTCTCCATTCGGACAACATGATCTTGTTGTAGTTGGAGTTCGGCTGCATCTTCAATCGTGACAATTCTTTCGGATGTAGGAATAAACCGAGAAAGTACGTTTAATAAAGTTGTTTTCCCGGAACCAGTACCACCAGATATTATGATATTCAGACGCGAAATTACACATGCTTCCAGGAATTTAGCCATATTTGTTGTTATGGAACCATATTCAATTAATTGATCAATAGACAATCTTCCTTTTGCAAATTTTCTGATTGTCAAGGTTGGACCATCAATTGCAACAGGAGGTATTACAGCATTTACACGAGATCCATCGGGTAAGCGAGCATCAACAGTGGGACTATCTGCATCAATTCTTCGGCCAAGAGGCGTAATTATCTTTTCAATAATTCTTAAAACTGCATCATCATTCTCAAACTTTATACCAGTTTTGACTAATTTTCCTTCTTGTTCAACATACACTGAATTTGGTCCATTCACCATCACTTCAGTTACCGAATCATCCTGCAATAATGATTGCAAAAGACCGAATCCTAAGATATCATCAAGTATTTCCTTAAAAAGTTGATCCTGGATAGTTTGTGAAATTTTAATATTTAAGGATTGATATGCAAGATTCAAATTACTTTTGACAAACTCATCTCTCTCCCGATAAGGTGGTCTTTTATTTTCAAGCTCTCTTGCTATCATTGTAACAAGGTGTTCCTTAAGTTTTAGAAAATCATTGGGATTCATATAAGTTCCATCATTATTGAATAATTTCCTCAACAGGCAATATCCAAATTATTTGATCAGTATTTATGGTAAGAAAATTTGATTTATATAGGACATTGTCATTTAAATCCATAATTTTGGCATCGGTAATTGCCATAAAGTGACCACTTTCATTAAGCTCATCAATGAGACGTAAATCCAGCTGAATATGGATTATTCCTGTAATTTTATGAGTCCCGGTAATAATTATTACTTCTCTTTGATCTTTTGTAATCCTTTGAGTAAAAATTTTTCCTTTTTCTTCAAATTGAGTTACCATATTTCTCCTACTCCTAATCCGGTAAGTCTATTGGAGGCATGAGGTAGCCTAGCCCTGAACGAGTAACAACATGGCTGGGATTATGAGGATCCTTTTCTATTTTCTGCCTAAGTCTTGCAATGCTTACCCAAAGAATCTCTTTGTCCTGACGATATTGAGGACCCCAAATGGCAGAGAGTAATTCTTCTGCTGACAAAACTTTACCAACATTGTGAGCAAATTGAATTAATAATTTATATTCTGTGGCTGAAAGTAATATTGGCGTGTCTTCACGCCAAATTTCCGCCCTGGCCAAATCGATTTTTAAGTCACCGTGTTCAAAAAACCGGACAGCTTTTGATTTCTCTGTTGAAAGTGATCTACGAAGGACGGATCGAACGCGTGCAATGAGTTCTGTGGCTGAAAATGGTTTTGCGACATAATCGTCAGCGCCTGCATTCAGACCCTTTACCCGATCCATTTCTTCATTTTTCCCCGTTAACATAATAACCGGAACTTCGCTAAATTGACGGATACGTTCCAATGTTGAGAATCCATCGAGTTTTGGCATCATTACATCAAGAATAACCAGATCCGGATGTTTTTTGGACACAAGATCCAGACATTCTTCTCCATTGTTAGCTGTAATTACCTCATACCCTTCGGTTTCTAAATTCACTTCAAGAAGATGTCGATATAGTTTTTCATCATCAACAACTAATATCTTTGTACCTTTTGTCATATCTACCTCCAGGAGTTAGGAATTTTGGCTTTCATTAAGTGGAAGAAACACATGAATTGTTGTGCCTTTTCCAGAAATTGAAGAAGCAGAGATTTGCCCATGATGGGCTTCAATTATTTTCTTACATATAAAAAGTCCCAATCCTGATCCGCGTGTATCGTGGAAATGAGTCTCTGATCGAAAGAACCGTTCAAAAATTCTTTCCAGATCTTGAGCAGGAATTCCTGGCCCATTGTCCTTAACATCAATTGAAATGCCTTTGGTCTCACGAAATACACGGAAATTTAACGGATATCCAGGCGCGTATTTAGCTGCATTTGAAACTAAATTATCAAAAACCTGTTTTAATCGATGCGGATCACCTTCAAATGTTGGTAATTCCTGTCTAATATCCAAATTTATTTGAAGTTCAGGGTGGTGAACCCTGGAATGGGAAATAACATCGTTTAACAATGCATCTATTCTCAATAATTGCATATTTAGTAACGTATTACCGGATTGTAAACGGGAGGAATCCAATAAATTATCAATCAATTCTTTTAACCGGTCTGTTTCCTGATCGATTATCATTAGAAATTCGTTTTGATTTTCAGAACTCCATTTTGTGTCTGAACGAAGTAAGGTTGTAGTAAAGCCTTTTATAAAGCCAATTGGATTTTTTAATTCGTGAGATAAGGTAGAAATAAAATCATCCTGAATCTGTAATGTTAAAATATGTTCCTGCAATTGATTAATTATGATCTCACGTTCTTCACGAAGAATCATTGATGAAATCTGTGAAGACATGAATTCGGCGAAATTTATATGATCTTTCGTGAAAAACGGTGTTCCGAATCGAATGATAACTACAACACCATATTCTGCCTTCTTTGATTGTAAAGGTATGGCTAATAGGTGTGGTCTTTTTAACCGATCTTCTTCTGCTTCTGAAGGTTCATGTAAAATCGTCCGATTTTTTCTAATCACTTCATTGATGATATTCTCACCCCATGCTACATCTGCTTCTCTGGTTTTTCCACGGCCTGTAGCTCTTGCAAAAGCGATCTCAAGGTTATTATGTGTTTTATCAAATAGATAAACTGCTAAATTATCGAAGATGAAATATGGTCGAATTTCACTACAGATAACATCAAGTGCATGTTTCCAATTAGATGATTCCCAACAAATTTTACTCAGTGAGTATAATGTTTCAGTTTTAATCGGCAGGAGAGGTTCAATCATTTTTTTATTTTATCAATTTTCTTAGTGAAAAATCAAATGTACTACCCACATCAAGTTGTGAATTCACTTTTAGTGTTGATCCATGAGCGTCAACTATCTTTTTGGCTAATGCAAGTCCCAGGCCAACTCCTCCTGCTTTTCTTGTAGAGGAGCTATCTAATTGGTGAAAAGGATCAAAAATCTCATCCAATTTATTTGCAGGAATACCAATGCCATTATCTTTCACTGAAATGTGAACCAAGGTATCTGAAGAAGAAATGGATAATTCAACAACAGCATCTTTCTTGGAAAATTTTAAGGCATTTTCTATGAGCTGATTAATCACCCATGAAATTTTCTTTTGATCTGCGTTAACAAAAAGCGAATTAATTTCGGAATCTATTGTTAAGATGAACATTCTTTGAAGGAATGTGTTCTGAAAATTTAAGATTATTTCGTTCGCCATTGAACCGATATCAAATTCAGATGGAGATATCATGACCTGTTCGTGTTCCGCGAAAGTAAACATGATCAAATCTTCAATTAATTTTTCTAATCGATTTGTTGCTTTATTCATTATTTCTAATACTTGTGTCTGATCATCAGAAAGAGAACCCAAATCGTTTGATATCATTAAATCTAGATACCCCTTGATATGGGTGAGTGGAGTTCTTAATTCATGCGAAATGTTTGAAATAAAATTATTCTTGAGTTGATTGAGTTCATTGATCTTATTTAAAGCTTCTTGAAGTTCAGCTGTTCTTTGTTGGACACGTTGTTCTAATTGTCGATTACTTTGTTCGAGGGCATCACGAAAATTGATTAATTGTTCAGTAATTACCATATCAAGTGAATCTTGATGAATTAGATTTAATTCAACCAGTAATTTCCCTAAAGGTATTTCATCACCTTTTTTTATTCTTTCCAATTGAATAAATAATCCTCTATTCAAATCTGAAAGTGAAATCATCTGATTTTGAACCAGATATTCACCGATACGAGGTACTAAGATTTCAGGTGATAGGATTTTTTTTGATGTCGCCATTAAAGTTCATTCCCTTGCCAGACCCAATTTCCCGCTACCATTGTGGCTATTGGTAACGTTTCTTTTAATTCTAAAGGTGATAATTCAAATAGATTTTCTGATAATATAATTAAATCTGCATTTTTCCCAATTTCCAGACTACCTATTTTATTATCCCATTTAGAAATTACTGCCGGGTTGATTGTGTAAGCTTTGATGATATCTGATAATTGAATTATTTCATCAGGATACCATCCATTAATTGGGGTCTGATCAAATTTCTTACGAGTTAAAGCTGCATATATTCCAAAAAATGGATTAAAAGATTCGACTGGGCTATCTGATCCAAAAACTAACCTAGTCCCAGCCTGTAATAAGCTATTAAACGCATAAGCAAAACGAGATCTGTTTCCCCAGAAACGATCTGCTGTGTCCATATCAGAGATGAGATGAATTGGTTGCATGGATGCTATGATCTGATTTTCAGCCAACCGGGTTAAATCATCGTGTGCCAGAATCTGGACATGTTCAATTCGATGATTTTTATTTGACAATCGATTTTCATTTTCAAATAATCGAATTTCTGCAAAAGCATCGATCACTTCTTCATTTGCTTTGTCTCCGATAGCATGAATGGCTAACGATAATCCATTTTTAGTGGCTTCTTTCCCATAATGGATGATTTCACCTCTGGAGAGTAGCAAGAATCCATTGTTTTTTTGATCTGTTTCATATGGCTGGATCATCGCAGCAGTTTGTGGACCTAAAGCTCCATCTGCGAATAATTTAATTGATCCAATTCTGAGGTAATCTGATCCAAATCCGGATCGCAATCCACATTGAATAGCTGCATAAAAACTTGATACAGGGATATTTTTTACAACTCTGATCCTTAACTTATCTTCCAAATCCAAGTTTTGAAGAGCGGAAAAACAATCAGATCCATCAAAATCGTGGACGGATGTGATCCCAACTTTCCATAATTCCTGTTGGGTGAGATTCAGTACATCAACAAGCTCTTGTTTTGACAATGCAGGAATAAAATCTTCCATCAACCCCATAGCAGATTCATATAATAAACCATTTAGCGACCCATCAGAATTTCTTCCCAGAAATCCACCAATTGGGTCTTGAGACGCCTGGTTTTTTCCAGCGATTTCCAGGGCATTCTTATTTGCCCAGGCTGCATGTAAAGATTTGGCTGTTATGTAAATTGGATGTTCATCAGTAATCTGATCGAGAAGATGAATATTATCAAATCCTCCAGACCATTGATTCTGATTCCAACCGTGACCTAATACCCAATTTCCTGGTTTACTTGACTTTGTTTTTTCAAGCAGTCGATTATAACAATCTTGAATCTCATCAGTCTCACAATCCACCATCGATAAACTTTTCCCCAGATGTTTAAGATGGATATGAGCATCTGTAAATCCAGGACAAATTGTCTTTCCATGCATATTAATGATTTTAGATTTTCTGTCTGAAAAAGAAAGAACTTCTTCATCATTTCCTATCGCTGCAATTATTCCATTTTGGATGGCAATAGCTTCATATGTTTTATTTATTGATCCTAACCTTGGTATTCTTGCATTTTGAAGAATCAACATACGTCAATCCTCAAAGAAACGATCAATAAATGAATTCAGTTCCTCATTCGAATAATAGTGAATAATGATTTTTCCTTTGTTTCCATGATGATCCAGATTAACTCGCATCCCTAATCTGTCATGGAATTTCTCTTCTAATGCCAGGATTTCGGGTTCTTTTTTAGGGGGGACAGTTTTTGTTTTTCGATCCCCACTGTATTTTTTTACTAATTCTTCCGTTTGACGAACTGAATAATTATTTTTCAGAACGATACCTAAAACAGCTGTTTGGGCTTGAGGTGTTGCTAATGCAAGCATCGCTCTGGCGTGACCTTCAGAGATTAAGTTTTGAGCTAATGCAGTTTTCACTCTTTCAGGTAATTTTAACAAACGCAGGGTGTTTGTTACAGCTGTTCGGCTTTTACCAACCCGTTTTGCGATTTCTTCATGCGATAAATTGAAAATATCAGTTAATTGTTGGTACGCATCAGCAGTTTCTAATGCAGATAAGTTTTCGCGTTGCACATTTTCAATTAATGCTAACTCAAGATGTTCTTGCTCGCTGGCCTGCCGGAATATTACCGGCACTTTATTGAGACCAGCTAGTTTCGCGGCGCGTAACCTGCGTTCACCAGCTATTAATACATATTCGCCATTTTGGTTGGCTGGAATGACCAAAAGTGGTTGGATGATTCCATGTTCACGGATTGATTGTGCCAGATCTTCAAGCACATTTTCATCCATTATGGTTCTTGGTTGATGTGGATTGGGAAGAATTTGATCAATGGAAAGTTCAGATGGCTGATTCTGTTCACTCTGCAATGGCTTAGAACTTGGTATTAATGCATCCAATCCTTTGCCTAACCCTGTTTTTTTTGCCATTTAGATCCTCATTCTTCAATTTCTGGAATTATTATACCGTCTTGAGCCAAAAATTCCTGCGCTAACGCCGCATATGCTTTTGCAGCCGTAGTGTCAGGAGCATAAACTGATATTGGTGTGCCATATGATGGGGCTTCGGCCAGGCGTACACTTCTAGGAATAATGGACTTAAATACCTGATCAGAGAAATAGCGTTGCACCTCACTGACAACATCTATCGCCAGACGAGTACGCCCATCATACATTGTTAGCACAACCCCTTTTATTTTCAAATCAGGATACAAAGAGTCTTGCACCTTTCGAATAGTTTGGGTTAATTGTCCCAAACCTTCCAAAGCCAAATACTCACATTGAACTGGAATAACCACGCCAGATTCTGCAGCGATCAAACCATTGACTGTCAATAAAGATAATGAGGGAGGACAATCAATCAGGATATAGTCATAGCGCTCGTGTACATTTGCAAGAGCCTTCCGTAATAAATATTCTCGGTTATCAAGATCGATTAACTCGATTTCAGCACCTGCCAATGAGGGGGAGGAAGGAAGCAATGATATTTTTAAACGTGGATTATGTAATATTTGAGGTGCAATTGGCTGCGATCCAATTAATACCTCATAGGTCCCGCCTTTTACTGTTTGTTTTTCGATTCCAAGCGATGATGTAGCATTTGCCTGGGGATCCAAATCGACCAGCAGTACTCTTTGCCCATAATAACCCAGATAAGCACCCAGGTTAATTGCTGTGGTAGTTTTTCCTACACCACCTTTTTGATTAACAAATGAAAAAATTCGTGCCATTATTCCCTGTCAGTTTTGAATGATTTCTGTTAAGTTTTTTTGAATTTCCAGATCGGTGGGAGGACTGTCCATAGCCCTGCGGGTTACCGAGTGTGCTGCGATGTGTGTAGCAAAGCGAGCTGATGCCCAGGGGTCTTTGGTTTGAGACATTCTGATGAAAAAAGCAGTCGAAAAAATATCTCCAGCTCCGGTAGCATCCACTTCTTCCTTTTCAGGAGCTTTAAAATTCCTGACATCCCCGTTCCAATAAACTCTGGCACCCCAGGAACCTTCTGTAATCACTAATACACGGATACGGTAGACGAGATCAGCAATTAATCCTTCATCAAACTGAAGATCTTCAATACTCAAAACAACCGCATCGGCATATTGAAGATAATGATTGGACTCAATCCAATTATTAAAGCTGACCGTTCCTTGCTCATCCCAGGACCTGTACCATCCTTGTGGGGTTACACCTAAAAATGAGTTGGGGAATGATTTAAAAAATAGAGGATCAACTTCATCCGCTATTGGTCCTAAATGAACAATTCTTGGTGATGTCCAGGTTTGGGGAATTTGATTCGGGTGCAATATCTCAGCACGACTATGTATCTTCTGATGGCGGCCATCGACTGAATATTTATTTTCAAAGACTGTGGATTTTTCACTGATTGTACTGACAATCTGAATATCGTGAAGATCAGGCAAGATAACATCCTGAGCATATGAAGTTAAAATTCCTACTCTAAGCCCAAATGATCGAGCGGTTAAAGATGAATACGATGCAGTACCCCCTGGTACAAATCCATCAAGGACGACATCCTGTGTTATATGTCCGATAATTAAATAATCAATGGGTTCTATCGGTTTTAAATTATTAATCACGTTTATGAATCCTCAGTGTTTTGTTCTATTTCATCAAGATCGTCAAAAAGAGTTGGTGTGAGGGGAGGAAGCATTTCCTCAACCAACACATTTTCTTTACGCATACCAGGAACAGTCGTGCCACAAAAAGGACAAATATTCCAGGGAAGCTCCATTAATGACTTGCAATGATGACATTTTTTCTTTAATTTTGTGTGACAATTAGGACAGACAATCCAATCCTTTTGAATTTTCCTGGCGCATCCAGGGCACAAAGGAATATCTTCAATGGTTTGTAGTAATGCTTCTTCTTCCAATGATTGTTGAAATTCTTCATCCAATGTGCGGGCAGGTCGTAAGATTGCATAGATTAACATGCCTGGTAAGAAAAGAAGAGCTACGATGAGCACAGCCAGTATTCTTGCCATTGGATCTTTGGATCGTCTCCTTACATCCCGGATTGTCCAAATAATCAAACTTACCCACAGTGTTGCTAAAAACGCAGCCGCGAATGCGGTTGCAATTAGTACGTAACTATTCATAGAGGACAAATCAAAATTCATGCTTTCTCCATCCTGAAATTATAGCATGGAAGAGAATTTTCAATCCTGTCTGCGCTTGCGTTAATCCGTTTAATTCGGTAGAGTATTTTAATTAAACCGGAGTATGAGCAAAGAGGATGACAATGAACAATCGAATTTACCGGATCCAAGATCTTGATCTTAATGAAAGACCACGTGAAAGATTGGCTGAGTATGGACCAGCCGCATTAAGCGAGGCAGAACTGCTTGCCATTATTTTACGGGTGGGGGTTCAGGGGGAAAGTGCTGTGATGGTTGGTCAAAGGTTATTAAAATCATTTGGGGGTTTGATGGGATTGCATCGTGCGAGTTATGAGGAAGTTTGCCAACAACATGGTCTTGGCAGAGCGAAAGCAGCTCAAATCAAATCAGCAATTGAAATTGGGAATCGTTTGGCAAAACAGCAAATTTTAGAGGATCAAAATGTTTCATTTCATAGCCCTGAAGAAGTAGCCAGGTTTGTCCAATATGAAATGGCAGCGTTGGACCAGGAACAAATGCGAGTGGTTTTGTTGGATACTCGCAACAGATTTCAAAAAATGATCACCCTTTATACTGGGTCTCTAAATTCTTCGACAGTCCGGATTGGAGAATTATTCAAAGAAGCAATCCGACTGAATGTCGCTGCAATTATTTTGATCCATAATCACCCTAGTGGTGACCCTTCTCCCAGCCCTGAGGATATCAATCTGACAAGAGCAGCGGTACAGGCGGGGAAATTATTGGATATTGAAGTGTTGGATCATATTGTGATTGGGAGGGGAGAGGGAAGATTTGTTTCGTTGAAGAAGAAGGAGTTGGGGTTTTAGATATATTAATTTTCGACTGATAGTATGAGTGGGTATGCTGCCGGGCATTTGAAGGTATGGAATGGAAGCTCCTGGGCGGTGAGAAAAGAGGACCTGAATTTCGCGGTGTTGGGGAGTGAAGAGACGACTGAACAGATTGAGCGGATGGTGGGGGTTGGGGGTCAGTTTTTGAATGAGGTGCGGATCCAGAACGGGAGCGGATTGGAGTATCTGCTATGGCGAGAGTTGAAACTGACGTGCAAGGAAGAGATTGAGAATCTGCTGCAGGTGGGGGCAGTGGATGGATCCAAACTGGATGCCATGGTAGATGCTGAGCGCAATCTGGTGGTTTGGCGGCGGAAAGAGGTTGCTGAGTGGAGGATGGATTCCAGGGGGCAGTTGCGGTCGTTGGCGGGTACGGAGTGGAATCCGGGGATGGATTGGCTGGGGGGATTGGCGGAGACTGAGTTTGGGGAGGTAGTGAGGTTGGAGGAGATGGAGTGGAGGGGGTAGGGGGGTAGAGATTCTGGCAGGTGCAATGTGGACAATGTTTGGAAGCAGAGAAAACTTGATGCAATAAAAATATATTCGAAAACAGGACAGAAACGCCTGCGTAATTTATGCGCTATGTTTGTTGTTTATTTTGACCAAAAGCCTTTTGGTAGGTTTGGAAGAACACCGTTTAGATCAAAAGGATAAGAATTAAATTCATCAAACGACTGAAATAGAAACACAGCCCTTTCCCCTTGTATGATTCGAAGATCTCCATTACTAGATACAGTTACATTTTCAGGTTTCCAAATATCTCTCCTTTCGGTGTCAGCGGAGTGTCAATTTTTTTTGTTAATAAGCAAATCATAAGCTGCTTGTTCCATGCGTGGTATGTAGTGTTTTATATCTGCTTCAAAAACAAGCTCTTGGGTTTTTTAAAGTCTGCATGGGTAGAGGGATGACGAAATTTTATCCATTGATTAATTTCATCCCGTGTGTATCCTAGATTTGCCCCTGATAAGAATTTAAAGATTTTCTTACCAAGTTGCAATATAGGCAACTGAAACGCATGTTCATACAAACGGACAAATTCATGATATTTTCCTGTCGCATTTTTATGTGCTAAAGCTTCTGCCAAGAGTGCAACACCTTTCAATCTATCCAAAAGTGAATTAATTAGGTCTTCGTCTAAATTCAGTTTAAATCGTGCATCTGGAGTGGCTTCTCGCTTGGCGTAAATTCCAGCTGTAGATTCTAACCATTCGAATTCATCATCGGTTTCATGTAAAAAAGCGATGCAAGGATAGGGTGAAGAATTATCCCTTTGACATTGTTCTATTACTGAAAATATATTCGCAACAGTTTCAATTGCTTGCTCAGCTTTTCTACGTTCTTCTTCTGGGACAATTAGATAATTATCAGGTGTCTTAATTGGTTGCTTTTCAAGTTTAGTAAATGCAAAAACAAGTTGTCGTTGTTTATCTGTGATTTCAGGAGCATTGCCAATTTTTTGTGAAGAAACAACAACATCATCAAGTTTAACCGACCAGCTTTCTCTCATCCAATCACTTTCTTTTGTGTGAAAATATAAAATTACCAATCTGACTAATTTCATAATACTCCTGAATAATACAGCTAACGTTGGAGTTCAGCGGCCGCCAGAAGCGGTCCGTTGGAACAACTGGTTAGCGTCGTTGCCGACGGATCCTCGCACTCGTGCAAAGGTCATTGAGCACTCCTTCGTAAGTGAGCCGAAAATGGATAGAGATGCTCAAGTCGCTGTGCTGATGTGTAGGCAATCGCGGCTCCGGAAAGTTCGTCGCCGCGGCGCAAGAGTCTAAGTAGTACATAGCCGTCAGGCGATTGGACTACATCAGACGCTGGCAAAGTGGCAGCGAATGTAGCTACAAGGAGATCCCCATTCATAAGAGCGGGAAAGGTCACCTCCACCGGAAGCAAGCTTCTCGTGGCGCGCTGTGGAAACTTGGCGCGAACTGAGCCGTTAGCCTCAAAGTTGATTATCCAAGGCACATCCGTTCCGTCCACGGTAATGGTGCCCTCCCAATGTCCCAGGAATTCAGGCTGGTTGGTGAATCTGTCCAATCCTTCGGTCGCGTCGAACGCAACAACTTGATAGGTCGGTTCGACTGCCTGAATCAAGCCATTCGCGAAGGACTGCGCCAGAATATTCGCATCGGTTGCATTGAGTACCACAGTGGCGACGATATTTCGCTGCGGAAGCAGTATGATGATCGCACTAGCGCCTGGCATACCTCCTTCGTGCCAGACGACTGTTTCACCATCGGCGTTAGGTCGGAAATACCATCCAAGGCCATAATGCGACGAGTTGTAGTACGGGTATTTTGCGCCTGGCTCGACGAAGCTGCGCATCAACAGTTTGCTTTCTTGACTCAGGATTGGCCGCGAGCCGTGAGCCGCAGCGCTTAGATGAAAGGACCCAAATAATGCAAGGTCACGTGCGCTGGCATATATGCTTCCCGCTGCGGGTGTGTCGTTGTAAGTTTCTACCAGCAAGGTCCCACTCGCGTCATACTTCCTTGCCGCGTTCGCGGGGGTTGAGAAGGTATCAACGAGCATCGAGTCATGCATGCCAAGAGGCCCAAAGATCTCGGCCTTGAGAAAATTGGCTAAGCTTGTGCTGCTCTGCTCTTCGATGATGTGTCCAACGAGACCGTATCCAAGGTTCGAGTACTCGAAGACAGTTCCGGGCGGCTGGGCGGCGAACCCATACTTGCGGAAACTATCGTGCAGGCTTTGCATTCGCAGATTCTGGTCGCGCCAGTAGATGCGAGCATAGGTGCCAAGTCCCGAAGTGTGATTGAGAAGTTGCCTCAGGCTGTAGTTAGGACGTGCTCGATCCGAGACTTCGTCAGAAAACCAATTGCCCGCATAGCGTCGCGCGGGTGCTTGTACATCAACGGTACCACGCTCATTAAGCATCATTAGTGCGGTGGCAACGATAGGTTTAGATGCAGAGGCCAATGGATAAGGCGTCCGGGCCGTACTGGCTATCTGATGTTCCCTGTCAGCCCAGCCGAAAGCGTTTGCGTGAATAATTTGGCCGTTCTTCGCAATTGCAAACGCAACAGAGGGAATCTTCCCGCTCTCGATTTCGGTCTGAATTCGGGACTCTATGGCACGGAAATCGTAAGTGCCTGATGAAGGGGAATCGGCACCGCTTGCCGTACTATTGCTTCGTCCAAGAAGAAGTGCGATCGTAAATAGGGTAAGTCGAGGGGGCATGGGTGTTCTCCTTGGACGCTAACAATATATATACAGCATAGTAGTTAATATGACTAGTTGTCTTGAATAATAAAAATTCGGAATTCCAAGTCATCAAAAATTATATGCCATTTTCTACCATACCGGGTGAAACTTTTGGCTGTATCTTCTTTCTGTTCACATAATCGTTTAAAGTTAACAGATTATTAGCTGAAAATCACACAAAAACGGATATTCTATCACTTTTAACAAGGGGTGTTTCAGTATTCTCATGTGATTTCACACTATTGGTTAAATAGAAAAACCGATTGGGTTTATTGAGACCAATGATTAAGCCATGCATTTTTCATACACATCTCTAAATGGATATTTTGCAGGAAGTTTCATCACCAAATATCTTGTCGTTCTAATAATTTTCGCAGCAAGAAACACAGATCAATCGGAATGTCTTGAACTTTTGGTGGTATTCTGATAAACGTATTGAATCAAATTTAAACTGTAAAAACAGATTGTATGAAAGCATCATCATTTGAAATACGGGATCATTTGCCCAAAACAATTATAGTAAAAGAAGGCCAACCGCCATAACGTAATTAGACTCCTTCATGTAATTAATGTCAAGAGAAAATCTTCTGATATTCTTCTTTATAGTGGACTCTTTTTGTTTTCTTATTTGGCAAAAATTGACGTAAATCTGGGAAATTATAATCCAGACAGGATTTTGATAAAAACATTGTCACACTTTCCGGCTAGTAGTATTCCCTTGGAAGCATAAGTTTTATTTTGTTATCTTCATTTATTGCATTCAGATCAAAGGATCTGAATGGAAAAATTGTTGATGGCTTTATTTGACTAGAGATAATATTATTATTGCTGTCTTCGCATTCAATGATTACTGCTTCATCTTCTCTAAGTTAAACACTCCAATGCTGAAAGACTTCCTGGTTGTATTCTTCGTTAATTGTTTGAAAAAGACCAATAATGTCGAATAACCATAAGGTATCTCCTTCCTCTGCAACATATAAAGCTCCATCAGAAAGTAATGCATTAGGCGTCAATGTGCTGAATTCGTGCCATTGTTTTGTACCAGTGAATTGATTCAGGGTTTCTGGGTCAAGTAATTTCCTTTTTCTCACCATCTCATCTTTTCCTTCTTGTTTTCCTCACCTGAATTATTTTTACTATTTATTGTTTGTCAAGCCAGCACATTATCATAAAAAGTGAAATTTAATTTTGAATCACAACGTGAGATTCTTGACCAACATGTCAAGGCTAAGTTAAAATGTCCTAAATCTGGCTAAATAGAAATGTCCTAATGATCAGGAACAAGGATAGGATTACCATTCAGTTTTTTTCCATAAGTTAGCCATGGATGATTACTTGAAGGTGAA